>JACSEG010000057.1_pt1 | contig 20614 bp, 20 predicted proteins | sample 8225521 | NCBI WGS metagenome assembly JACSEG01 (sample SAMN15705060, study PRJNA637333) | viral metagenome | isolation source: viral RNA from sea star tissue | host: Pisaster ochraceus | place: USA:Santa Cruz | collected 2018
GTGTTTGGGTGTTGGTGGCTGCTCCTCTCATCGGAACAGCCACTCGCACTAAAACATCTATCAACAAGCCCTATATTCGTTCTGTCGAAGAAATATTTGGAATTAAATTTGAAGATACCAATTATTTTAATTATGGGAAAAAAGGCGAAGACCTGGAACAGATAAAAATATCAAAGCCCGATTTAATAGTAGGTACAATTAATATTCATTCAAAAGTATACAAACAATTATCAGATATTGCACCAACTATTTTAATCGATGCTTCCTCAGCTGATTCATTCAATAGCTATAAGGATTTAGCTACATGGCTAAATAAAAGAGAATTTTTTGACACAAAAGCATCTAAATATAAAACGCGATTAGCAGAAGTTAGAAATGCATTTACTAAACATCCTGATGAACAAACTTTCATATATTTTGATACATTTAAGGGGAAAATTCATGTCTATCAATACTTTGGTGCCATGACCAAAGTTGCATATGATTTAGGATTTAAAAAACTTGATTTCATGAAAGAGAACTTTGCTGATGATAAGGTTCATGATGTTATAAATGCAGAAATAATTGATGAATTAAATGCAGATTATATTATCAGCTCATACCGAAATCTATTGGGTGAAACACAAAAAAATATCTACGAAGACTTAAACAGCATATCCCCGAGATGGCATGATTTTCTAAAAGCATACGAAAATAATACATTTATCGGAATGGATCAAGAAATTGCCTATCCTGCATGTTTCAAATCTTACGACTATGTCTTGGATGAATTTGAAAAACATGCACGCTAACCATTGACTAAAACATTACAAAAATAATACATAGAAATACCTTAGCGTGGAGATAACATATATGAACAAAATAATACAAACACTGCTAATCATATCCAGTGTTGTAATTCTTTTAGGTGCCTGTAACAAAAAAGCCTCTGAACAAGGTAATGAAACCACATCTGCAGCGACAAAGACGGTCACCGATCACGCAGGAAACATTGTTGAGGTTCCTGTCAATCCTCAGCGAATAGCATCCTTAAGTGATTTTCAAACCTTGAAAATACTAGAGTTGGGGAACTCAGTGATTGGAACACATACCCGCAAGACCAAAGAAGGCGAGGTATATGTTTATGGCTTAAAAGAACTGTTTAACAAATCTTTCAGTGATTTTAGTTTTTATAATTATGGCGCGTATACCGAACCTGACCTGGAACGAATTAAAACATCTAACCCCGACTTGATTATAAGTACTCCCGCCCATGCTAAAAAATACGATTCACTTACGGCAATTGCACCTACTGTTGAAATAGATAATTGGTTAGATGATAGTCACCTGTTACTTGCAAAAGCAATCGGTGAAGAAAGTGAATTTGAAATTTTGGAAACGAAATACAACGACCGTATTGATAAAATAAAAGCTGAATATCACAGCGATATCAAAGACAAAACTGCTGTACACATAGGCTATCGTGTAGGAGGTAAATTAGATGGTGTTAGCATCTACCATGGGTTTACCGCAGGCAAGGTACTACAAGATTTGGGTTTTAGCTCTATACCTTATGTATTGGAAAATAAAACATCAGAAAAAGAAAGAATTATTCTCAACACTGAATTATACGATGTGTTGTTTGAAGCTGATTATATTGTCCTCACCCTTTATCATGCTTTTGGACAAACTGCAGATGATTTTTATAAACTTGTAGACTCGACGTTACCCAAGTTGGCAAAACATCTGCAAAGCAATGAGAACGACACTTTTCTCATTGCAGAGGGTGAAAAAGCAAGGCAGGGGCTTTTTAAGTCGTACCATCATATATTAGATACATTTGAAAAATATGCGCGTTAAGCTACATTAATATATTGACTAAAACATTAAAAAAATATTACATAAAGGCACCTTGTCGTGGAGATAATGCAGGTGAACAAAAGAGTAATAATTAAACAATGACAGGAGTTGTTTTATGCAAAAATACAAAATATTTACTCGCTTTTTGCTGTTAGTGTTAGTCGGAGCAATAGGAACGTTTATTATTTACAAATTTTTTGCCCCAGAGGAATCGAGAGATGGGCAAGGAGATACTCAAATAGTACAGGGTTTAGATGGTAAAGAGATAGAGATAACAAATGATGTAAAGCGTATCGTAACTATTCCCTGGCCCGGGGCTTCTCTATTTATTTCACTTGATGGCAAACCAGATAGATTAGTAGGTATAAATCCGGGATCAAAAGAAGCAATACTAGATGGCATTTTGGGAGAATTTTATCCAGAAGCCAAAAACATTAATTCAGATGTTGTGTCATCTGGTTACACCCCCAATATAGAAGAGATTTTAAAGGAAAAGCCTGATGTTGTAGTTCAATGGGGATACTATGCGCCTAAAACTTTTAAGCCAATGGAAAATGCAGGGCTTAAAGTAGCTGCTTTGGGTAAATATAGTACAGAAGAGGAGGCATTAAAAAGTGTTAAAACAGCAGCAAATATACTTAACAAAGAAGAAAAATACGATGAACTTGTAAAATGGCGCAAAGATATGCAAACAAAGATATCTGAGAAAGGTGGTAGAATAAAAAAAAGAAAAAGTGTGGTAATAATTGTAAACTACAAGAAAGGATTAACAGTTTATGGAGATAATAGTTATCCAGATTTTTTTGTAAGCATGGCAGGCGGAGTACTTTATCCACAAGATGTAAAAGAAGGCAAGAGTAATGCTTCGATTGACATGGAGCAATTGTTGCAATGGAACCCTGACATAATAGGAATTACTAATTTTGATCCATTAACTCCAGAAGAAATATACAACGATAAAAAATTCTCTTCTCTAAAAGCAGTGAAAAACAAAAGAGTGTATAAAATTCCTTTAGGAGGATATCGTTGGGCGGTATTCAATCAAGAATCCCCTTTGGCGTGGATGTGGTTTTACAATATATTAAATCCGGGCAAAGAGTCATTTGACATACGAACTGAAATTAAAAATGCGTACAAATTTATCTACGAAAAAGAACCTACTGAAGCACAGATAGATAATATTCTACATATGGACTTGAACAAGGCGTCTGTGGACTACAATCAGTTTAATTAAATATATGGAGGTTGAATAATGCATAGGTTAAGATTAATAAGCAAAGACGACATACCTAAAATAGAGGATAGTTGGAATAAAGAATCGCTAAAGTTTAATGAAACAGCACAGTATGCTAAAGCTTTATTTGTTCATGCTAGATCTATACAAGACCCTGCTAAAGAAGGCCAATATTATGTAGTACCTGAAAACAGGCTCTTGGCTCACATTAGTGAGGTAATATTGCCAAATGATCATCACAAAACATTATACTGTTCTGAATTTATAAGTTGTCCTGATTTACAATTTGATAATAATACTTGTGATGTGGATAGCAAGCTGCTCGTGTATTACAGGGCTTTGGTTAAAGGAGTTATGCTTATCGCACAAGAAAAAAAGATAAATAAAATCAAGATTTTCTCTCCCAAAGAAGTGAGTCATCATTTTTGGCATGGTGTTTTAGTGCTATTCCAGGAAGATGTTGTCGATTGTTATAAAGAAGTCTCACGCAATATAGCAATGCACGGTAGATTTGCTTTAATAACTATTGGGGAAGAGCATTAAGGAAAATTATGAGTTGCAAAAAAAGATTAACCGATACTTTAAGTCTTGCATTGAGTGATTCTTTTGCTTGTTTTGCGAAAGTTAAATATTATTATTGGAATTGCAAAGGCAATCCTTTTTATGCTATGCATATGATGTTAAAAAAACACTCAGATGAACTTTTGGAAATTGTAGATAAAATAGCAAAATCAGTATTTATAAATGGATATACTTATGTACAAGGTGCTCTTACAGATATGGTAAATAGCACTTCCATAAAAGATGCGGAATATTCAGATGATATGAATACAGTTATTGAAGCTTTATTACCCTCCTATGATGTTCTTGTTTTATCCTTACAAGCTGTTCAATTATTATCTAAAAACCAAGGAGATTACGCTGTAAATCATGTTATAAGTGAATGCATAGTTACATGCAAAGAGCATATGGGGCATCTAAGGTCTAGTAGGGCACTATAAGTATCTACCCAAGTTGGCAAAACATCTGCAAAGTAACGAGAACGACACTTTTCTTATTGCAGAGGGTGAAAAAGCAAGGCAGGGGCTTTTTAAGTCGTACCACCATATATTAGATACATTTGAAAAATATGCACGTTGAGATGTTGAATAAAACATTAAAAAAATAATACACTACATTACCTTACTAAACAGGTAATATATGTGAAAAAAACAACAAGAACACTGTTAATCCTGTCTAGTGTTGTCATTCTTTTAGGTGCCTGTACCAAAAAATCCTCTGAAAATACACAACACAGTCCATCTACACAAGCAAACACTGCAGAGACAAAGACGATCACCGATCACGCAGGAAACACGGTGGAGATTCCCGTCAATCCTCAGCGAATAGCATCGCTAAGCAGTCCATTCATTACTCCAATGCTTATTGAAGTCGAAGCACCTATCGTTGGTACAGCTACAAGCATGAAAGATAATAAGCCAACTCTCAGGGAAGCATATGAATTGTTTAACATAAAATTTGAAGATACAGATTACTATAACTACGGACAAGGTGGTAAAGATATTGAACAAATAAAAGTATCCAAGCCTGATATCATAATTGGACTTGTTACTCATGCAAATGTCTATAATGTATTGTCTGAAATAGCACCTACCGTGTTGGTAGATTTTAGAAAAGGAATGGATATGTATAGGGATCTTGCCATATGGATACAGAAAGAAAAATCCTTTAATGCACAAATGAAAAAGTACAAAAACAGAATTAAAAAGATACAAAAGAAATTTTCTATACTTCCTGAAAAACAAATTGTAGCAGGTGTTTTTCCTAATCTCAAGAAAGACAAGGTTTATGTATACGCAAATTATGGCTTTATGCGAGTCGCATATGATTTAGGGTTTAGCCCTACTCAATTTGCAGAGAAAAATCTTTCTACAGAAGGTTCCTGGTTTAGTCCGGAAATATTCGAGGAATTAGTAGCGGCTGATTATGTTATGAGTGTATATTATCCTACATATGATCAAACAAAAGAAAGTTTATATAGTGTATTTGATAGTGTAGTTCCAGGCTGGAAAAAATATATGACAGCATATGAAAATAATACTTTTATTGTTTTAAAAGGAGAAATTTCACGCTCTCCTACTTTTAAATCGTATGACTATGTCCTGGATGAATTTGAAAATTATGCACGCTAAAATATTAGATGCCATATCAAACAAAATAGTACATGAAAATACCTTGTCGTGGAGATACTATATATGAAAAATATAATAAAAACACTGTTAATCCTGTCTAGTGTTGTCATTCTTTTAGGTGCCTGTACCAAAAAAGCCGCTGAAAATACACAGCACAGTCCATCTGTACAAGCAAACACTGCACAAACAAAGACTGTAGTCGACCACGTAGGAAACACGGTGGAGATTCCCGTCAATCCTCAGCGAATAGCATCGCTTCATACCATGTCGACAAGCGTTATGCTTATAGAACTGGGAGTCGATATAATCGGAACAGCTACTCGAACAAAACTACCTGAAAATCAGCCTTACATTCGTGCTGTCGAAGAACTATTTGAAATTAAATTTGAAGATACCGATTATTTTAATTATGGCGCATTTGGAAAAGATATTGAACAGATTAAACTATCACGCCCAGATCTCATTATAGGTACAGTAAAAAATGAAGCGCAATATGAGATGCTATCTTCTATAGCACCAACAGTACTTATCGATCATTACTCGCCAGATATGTTTAAAGTCTATCGAGATGTTGCTACATGGGTGGGGAAAGAGAATATCTTTGAAAAGCATTATCAAAAATATTTAAAACGGGTAGAAAAACTTCGACAACAATTTACTACAGATCCTGCCACACAAACAACAGTATACCTTATGGCACGAATAGATAAAGGACAGCTTTCTGTCCGCCAATACTATGGTTCGGTTACCAAGGTCGCATACGATTTGGGACTACAGCGAATGGAGTTTGTGAAACAACAATTTCCCGATGATGATGTTGGCGGCAATCTCAGTGCAGAGGTTGTCGAAGAATTTGCGAATACAGATTATATTTTAAGTACATATCGCAACCAGACAGGTGAAACTATAGAAACAGTCTACGAAAATTTTGACTCGGTGAGTCCTGGATGGCGAGAGATTATAAAGGCCTACGAAAATGATAGATTTATAGTATTTCACCGAGAATTGGCATATCCCTCTTCTTTTATAAGTTATAACTATGTGCTCGATGAATTTGAAAAATATATTAAATAAAAACAAATTTATCCTTTATAACGAAATACGGTGGAGCTTCCCGTCAATCCTCTGCGAATAGCATCGCTGCATACTCTTTCTACTACAGTCATGCTTATAGAACTCGATGCCGTAAGCCCTGGGTGGCGAGATATTTTACAAGCATATAAAAACAATACATTCATAATATTTCAGCGAGAGCTAGCGTATCCCAGTTCGTTTACAGGACTACACTATGTGCTTGATGAATTTGAAAAATATGCGCGTTAAGCTACGTTAAGATATTGACTAAAACATTAAAAAAATATTACATGAAAATACCTTGGCGTGGAGATAATATATATGAACAAAACAATAAAAAAACTGTTAATCCTGTCTAGTATTGTAATTCTTGTAGGTGCCTGTACCAAAAAAGTCGCTGAAAATACACAACCAGTTCATCTATACAATCAACACAATCAGAAACTGCAGAGACAAAGACTGTCACCGATCACGCAGGAAACACGGTCGATATTCCCGTCAATCCTCAGCGAATAGCATCGCTTTATGATGCAGTTATCACTATCGCACTTATAGAACTTGATGCGCCTATAATTGGAACTGCTACACGAAGCACAAATAAAGATGCCACACCAGTTATGCACTCATCGTATGAATTGTTTAACGTCAAGTTTGAAGATACGGATTATTATGATTACGGCCGCTCAGGAAAAGACATAGAACAAATTAAAGCATCAAAACCCGATCTCATAATTGGACTTACCTTTCATGCAAATATCTACAATGCATTATCTACAATAGCTCCTACAGTATTGGTGGATTTTGGAAATGGATTGGATATGTATGAAAATATTGCTACCTGGATAGGCAAAGAAAAGGTTTTCAACAAAGAAATGAAAAAATACAAAAAAAGAATTACAAAAATACAAAAGAAATTTACAACACCACCTGCAGAACAAACGGTAGTAAGTATCGCATATCCTGATATATCCAAAAATACCATTACCGTATATCACAACTTTGGAGCAATCAATGTAGTGGCGTATGATTTGGGATTTAAGCCTACTTTATTTGTCGAGACAAACCTCTCGAACAAAATGAGAGAATCATATAGTCCAGAAATATTTAACGAATTAGCGCAGGCTGATTACTTTTTAACCACTGTAAGTGCTACGTATAATCAAACAACTGAAGATCTCTATAACGCACTTGATGATCTCACTCCAGGATGGAAAGAAAGTATGAAAGCATATCAAAATAATCAATTTATTGTACTAGAAGGAGAGTTATCACTGCCTCCTGCTTTTAAATGTTATAACCATGTCCTGGATACATTTGAAAAATATGCACGCTGAAATATTGAATAAAACAGTAAAAAAATCTTGCATGGAAATGCTTTATCGTGGAGATAATATATATGAAAAAAACAATAAGCACACTGTTAATCCTGTCTAGTATTGTAATTCTTGTAGGTGCCTGTACCAAAAAAGTCGCTGAAAATACACAACACAGTTCATCTATACAATCAACACAATCAGAAACTGCAGAGACAAAGACGGTCACCGATCATGCAGGAAACACGGTCGAGATACCAGTAGAGCCGAAGCGGATTGCGTCATTATCCTGGAAGTCATCTAGTATTTTGTATGAATTAAATGCAAATGTTATAGGAAGCGTAAGTCGTATCAATGCGGACGGTGATCCATCTTGGTATGGCATGGAGGAGCTATTTAATATCTCGTTTGCTGATACCAATTATGTAAATTATAGTGATCAAGACATTGAACAAATAAAATTATCAAAACCCGATTTAATAATCGTTATGGCGAATTCTGTTAATTTATACGATGTATTAAAAACTATTGCACCCGTTGTTTTGTTGAAACAGACTAATAAAGATAATTTTATTCAGAATATTGCGCATTGGGTAGGAAAAGAAGAAAAGTATAGCGAATTAAATAAAAAATATCAAAAACGAGTGCAAGAAGTAAAAGCGAAGTTTACTGTTGCACCAGAAAACCAGACAATAGTATTTTTCCATATTCCAACAAAGTCAGATGGTAAATTTTATGTATATTACAATTTTGGAGCCTTTCCTGTTGTTGCAAGAACCTTGGGTTTTAAGCCCACCAAATTTGCAGCAGAAAATTATATAGATGACTGGGGAGGCGCTTATAATTTAGAAGTTCTGCCTGATATTCTTGCTGAAACCAACTATGTTTGTGTATTAACGTCTAACCAGACTCCCGACACCGTAAGAGAATTATTAGATAAAAATGTACCACTGTGGAAATCAAAAACGAAAGCATATAAGAATGGTACTTTTATAATTTTACACGGTGAAAAGTCGTATAGCCGTACTTTTGCGTCTCGCAATTATATATTAAATGAAATAGAAAAATATGCGCGTTGAGATATTAAATAAAACAGTAAAAAAATCTTGCATGGAAATGCTTTATCGTGGAGATAATATAAATATATATGAAAAAACAATAAGAACACTGTTAATCCTCGCTAGTGTTGTAATTCTTGCAGGTGCCTGTACCAAAAAAGCCGCTGAAAATACACAACACAGTTCATCTATACAATCAACACAATCAGAAACTGCAGAGACAACGACTGTCACCGATCACGCTGGAAACATAGTGGAGATTCCTGTCAATCCTCAGCGAATAGCATCGCTTTATACCATGACTACAACAGCCATGCTCATAGATTTACAAGTTCCCATTATCGGAACCGCAACTCGTACTAAAATGCCTGAAAACAAGCCTTACATTCGTTATGCCGAAGAAATATTTGGAATAAAATTTGAAGATACAAATTATTTTAATTACGGGAAAAAAGGAAAAGACCTTGAGCAGATAAAAATATCAAAGCCCGATTTAATAGTAGGTACAATTAATCTTCATGCAAAAGTATACAAACGATTATCAGCTATTGCTCCAACTATATTAATAGATGCTTTCTCAGCTGATCTATTCGCTGTCTATCGTGACCTGGCTACATGGGTAAATAAAAGAGACTATTTTGACAGCCAATTATCCAGGTATAAAAACCGATTGACAGAAGTTAAAGATACATTCACCAAAGATCCCGGCGAACAAACTTTAGTATATTTCCATCCACTTATAAATAAGGGGAAAATTTATGTCGCACAGCACTATGGAGCACTTACCAAAGTTGCACATGATTTAGGATTTAAAAGACCAGATTTTATAAAACAAAATTTTCCCGATAATAAAGTTCATGATATTTTAAGTGCGGAAATAATTAATGAATTAAATGCAGATTATATTGTCAGTACATATCAGAATCAGCTAGGAGAGACAGAAGAAACTGTCTCTGAAGCATTTGATCGCATAGCACCGGGATGGCGGGATTTTTTAAAAGCATACCGCAATGATACATTCATCACACTCAACCGTGAAATAGCGTATCCTACATGTTTTAAATCTTACGACTATGTCTTGGATCAATTTGAAAAATACGCGCATTAAGCCACGTTAAGATATTGACTAAAAGATTAAAAAAATATTAAATGTAAATACCTTACTGTGGAGATAATATATATGAACAAAACAATGAGAACACTGGTAATCCTGTTTAGTGTGTTAATTCTTTTAGGTGCCTGTACCAAAAAAGCCTCTGAAAATACACAACACAGTCCATCAACACAATCAAAAACCACAGACACAAAGACCATCACTGACCATGCGGGGAACACTGTAGAAATTCCAGTCGATCCTCAGCGAATCGCATCACTTCATACCATGACGACATCAGTAATGTTAGTAGAGTTACAAGCTTCTCTCATTGGAACAGCTACCCGCACTAAAATGCCTGAAAACAAGCCTTATATTCGTGCTGTCGAAGAACTATTTGGAATTAAATTTGAAGATACCAATTATTTTAATTATGGGAAAAAAGGAGGCGACATTGAACAGATAAAAATATCAACGCCCGATTTAATTGTAGGCACCATAAACCATAGCAAGGTATATAATCAATTAGCACTGATAGCTCCAACTGTTTTAATAGATCCTTGGAACATAAATGCTTTTGATTCTTACCAGGATATATCACAGTGGGTAGGAAGAGCTGAACTGTTTACACATAAAAATAAAAAATACCAGGAAAAATTACAGAAATTAAAATCTCAATTTAATGCGAACCCGGATACAATGACAATTGTTTATGTTATTCCTGATCCCGGTAAAGGTGAATTATCTGTTTATAAAAAATATGGTTCCTTGGGGAAAGTTGCAGAAGACTTGGGATTTAAGCCTCTTGATTTTGTTGCAACACAATTCCCCAACAATGAGACTGGTGGACGATTGAGTGCAGAAATTATATGTGACCTGGATGCAGATTTTTTTGTAAGTTCGTATCGTTCACAGCTAGGACAAACTCCCCAAACCGTTGAAGAACACTTTGACACAATCACTCCAGGATGGCGTAGTTGTATTACAGCATATAAAAAAGGAAAATTTTTATCACTTAATCGAGAAATGGTCGATCCGCATGCTTTTATAGCTTATGACTATATTTTAGATGAATTTGAAAAATATATTAAATAAAAATTGAAAATATAATGAATAAAAAAGATATGGCAATTACAGTAAAAAATATTAGTTTTTCGTATGGGTCTCTTTCTGTATTGGATGATATTTCGCTAGATTTCATAAAGGGAAAATTTGCAGCAATTATAGGCCCCAATGGATGTGGAAAGACTACTCTTTTTAATATCATCTGTCGCATACTTCCTGTGCAATCAGGAAAAATACTTTTACATGACAAAGAACTCTCAGAGTATACCCGCAATCAACAAGCAAGAACAATATCGGTACTTTCACAATCAGATCGAATACCAGATTTTATGACAGTATACGATATGATAATGCAAGGACGTTTTTGTTATCAAAGTTTTTTATCACGGCACAGTGATGAAGATGAACAGATCGTAACTGAAGCAATGAAAATAATGGAGATTGGACACCTGGCCAATAAAAGAGTGTCTCATATTTCAGGCGGGCAATTACAACGCTGTCGCATGGCAATGACACTTGCACAGCAGACTGATATTATTTTGATGGACGAACCCACTACCCACCTCGATCTAAAACATCAGTACATTTTACTCGATATGGGAAAAGAATTGGTACAAAGCGGAAAAACAGTTGTCACAATTTTACACGATATAACCCAGGCATCAATATATGCAGATCATGTCATTATCTTGCATAATTCAAATATCTATGCAGAAGGTAATCCACACGAAGTAATAAATAATCAGATGATGGAAGATGTTTTTGATATTAAAACAAAAAAAATTGGAAATGGAAAAATAAGTATATATGTTCCCTCTCACCTCAGTGATTAAATATAAATTATTGTTAATATGGATAATAACACTATCAACATTAGTGTTATTATCTGTTATTCACATCTCAGTAGGTGCAAAAGTCATTAAATGGGCTGTGATATACGATGCAATTTTTCATTTTGATGCCAGCGAATACATGCATCAGATTATTGTCAAACAGCGAATGACCCGTTTAATCGTAGCTATTGCATGTGGTGCAATGCTGGGAATAGCAGGATTTGCAACACAAAAGCTGTTTCAAAATCCGCTCGTATCATCCTCGACACTGGGAGTAATAAGTGGTTCAAATTTCTTTTGTGTACTTTTTATCTTTTTATTTTTGGTCAAGGAAAACCTGCTCTTTATCCCTTCCTTCCTGGGAGCTGTATGTGCAGGAGTGTTAACTTTGGGAATGAATAGTATGATGAGTAAATCGACTGTGTCACAAAATTTGCATATTGTCTTGGCAGGTAGTTTAATTTCCATGCTCTTTTCTTCACTCACTGTTTTTATCATGTCATTGGATCCTTTGCGTTTTTCTGGCTTGCAATCATACCTTTTGGGCGACATTGGAACATCAGATTACAAGACATTAAAAATGATATTTCCCCTGGGAATAATCGGAGTATTGATGGTACTGAGTCAAACACAAGCCATGGATGCAATGACAATGGGAGATAAAAAAGCAATAAGTTTAGGCGTTAATATTCGAAAAACAAAGGCCTTGGTAATTGGAGCTACTTTCTTGTTATCCTCAGTGGTAGTTTCGATAGTAGGCCCTATCGGTTTTGTTGGGTTGGTGATACCTCATATAGTTAAATTATTTGTCAATGAAACAAGATACAAAGGCATGCTATTTTCTCTTGTTTTTGGAAGTATAATTCTGGTACTCGCAGATCTGATTGCCCGGACATTAATAGCTCCCAAATTATTATTGGTAGGCGCTATAACAGCAAGTTTTGGAGGAGCTATTTTCTTGTCATTATTAATGATAAAGGCTCGTAAAATGAAAGGTGATTAAAAACAATGCAGGATATTAAAAAATTGGTTTTTATTTTAAAATGGAAAAAATCCGTCTCTCTTCCCATGTATAAAAGAACTCTCATATTTGCATCAATACTCATTACAGGACTATTGGCAAGTATTGTAGCATCGATGTATATGGGAAGCATCAATGCTACATGGAAAGATGTTTGGTTGGTACTCAATGGATATGTCAATACAAATATTGTTACAGAAACAATATTTGAGCTCCGCGTTCCTCGTATTATAGGGAGCATGTGTGGAGGAATGCTAATGGCACTTTCCGGATATCTACTACAAATTGTCATGAGAAATGCTCTTGCAGATCCAGGGATTTTGGGACTATCCAAAGGTGCTACCCTCGCTGCCATCATTATGTTTATCTGGTTTCCGACAATGGCCATAGGACAGACAACTTTAATAACATTTTTAGGTGCATTCCTGACAGGAATGATAATATTGGGGATTACATATCAGTATATTCAAAGTCCTTTTGTTGTCTTGATAGGAATAGCAATAAATACCATATTATCCGCACTCTCAAATATTATTATGTCATCAGTAGATATACAAATTATGGTCTCTGTCCAATCATTTTTATCAGGTACGTTTGAAGCGATAAATGATAAAAAAGCTATTTTCTTGTTGGTATGGAGTATTATTTGTTGTTTGATGATATTTTTAGCTATAGGAAGATGGATAAATCCTATGAGCATGGGCTATAGAACAGCATCTCACCTGGGCATAAATACTAAAGCCATGTACAGTATTATGGTATTATTATCCATAGTAGCAATGGCACCTGTAATAGCCTTGGCAGGAAGCATCAGTTTTGTAGGATTAGTGTCAACTTTTCTCGCGAAAAATATTATTGGATATCGAGGCACAGAATTAGGACTGGTGAGCATGCTATTGGGAGCAATTATGACTATGTGGGCTGATACACTGGGACGTACGCTCTTCGCACCTATCATGATTAATGCTGGTGTCTTTATCGCCATTATCGGTGCTATATTTTTTGTTGTAATGACTCGTTACATAACAAAATCCTAGCCAGCAAGACAGCCATTGATAACGTCCAAAATTTTGCGCACATTCTAAAAGACATTGAAAAAAAATGTCCTCCAATGTTGAAATGGAATTAACCAAAACACCATTCACAAAGGAGGACAGAATGGAATCCAAAACAGACCCCACGGGTAAGATAATACAGATCGATGAAGGTCTCGTACAGAGTCAGATCAGCTCTATGGTCAAGAAAACGGTAGAAGAGACCTTAAACCCATGTTGGATGCTCAGGCAGATCGTCTCATCCAGGCTGAAAAATATGAGCGTACTACCAGCAGCCCGGCTCAGGCACATTATGGGCACAAAATGGAGCACAAAGAAGTACCTGAATATGGACTTACTTAAGGAGATTCAGGAAGATAACGCGAAATGCAAGCACACATTATTGTGCTGAAACAAAGAATACGTTACTTGACAAAAAAGTTTTACTCGCTTAATATATGTTTATCAAGATAAATATTGAGTGGAATTAAATTATTTTGACATTATAGTAATTTATAAAACCGTACCAAAATAAAACAATAGGAATTTTTATTATGAGAAAAACAACATTTTACATAACTATAATTGTTATGCTGATTTTTATTGGAAGTAATCTTTTTAGTCGTGGTACTACAGAGACTACACAAAGCAAGTCTGCTACTGAGACAAAGACCATCACCGATCATACAGGAAACACCCTGGAGATTCCGGTGAATCCCAAACGTATTGGTGGACTACATGACGCAGCTGTTAGCATAATGCTCATTGAACTAGATGTCCCTATAATTGGAAGTGCTACAAGAAGACTCAAAACAGGTGGGGGACCATATATAAAATCATCGAATGAGTTATTCAATATACAATTTGAAGAAACAGGATGGTATGACTACGGATCAGGATATGAAATAGACCCCGAACGAATTAAAATTTCAAACCCTGACCTTTTAGTTGGTATGACCCGTATGCATGCCAAGTCCTATGATGTATTGTCAAAAATAGCCCCTACGATATTATTGGATAATCAGAAAAAGTTGGATAACTATCGCGAAATTGCAAGTTTGGTAGGCAAAGAAAAATACTTTAATGAAGAATATGCCAAATATCAAAAGCGTTTACAAGAAGTAAAGTCAAAGTTTACTGTACCACCTGACCAGCAAACAATAACTATTATACAATATCCTGATTTAGCCAAAAGCAATCAATTCACTATATATGAATACTATGGGATACTCCACGAGGTAGCATACGATTTAGGATTCAAGGTATTGGAATATGTGAAAAAAGAGCTGGCCAATAGCCGTCGAGCTTCTTTTAATCCTGAAGTATTTGATGAACTGGGGAAGGCGGATTATTTTATAACAGCCGTAAGTGATGCATATGATCAAACAGCCGAAAGGCTTTATGAAACATTAGATACAAGTACACCAGGTTGGAAAGAATATATGAAAGCATATAAAAACGGTACTTTTATTATGTTCGAGCATGAAAGATCTGTTCCTGCCAGCTTTCAATGCGCAAATTATATACTCGATATGTTTGAGAAGCATGCAAAATAAAAACCGCTTGTAATATTCAAGCTAGAATCCCTGCAGCAGGCTTCCAGACAGGTAGTGGCATTGTCCATTTCCTGGAAGTTTGCTGTTAGCCAAGTATACCGATCTTGAGACTGATTGGTTGTTGCGTTCCTCGCCCTGTGGCCTTCCGGTACTCATAACGTCGCTTTCTGTTATAAAACCCTTAGATCTAATCGAAAATATCTGCTTATGAAATATCTCAATGTTCTAATAAATCTTTTTTGATGTGAGATATAAATACGTACTATTTTGCTGAAATAAAGGATATTCTAATTGACACAAAAGTTTCGTTAGCTTAATATTGTTTATTCATATAAATAGTTACCTATGTGGAATTAAATTAATTTGACATTATAGTAGGCTATAAAAACTTAATAAAATAAAAAAAAAGGAATTTTTATTATGAGAAAAACAACATTTTACATAACTATAATTGTTATGCTTGTTTTTATTGCGAGCAATGCTTTTAGTTTAGGTGCTAAAGAAACTACAGAGACTAAACAAAAATTGTCTACAGAAACTAGAACAGTTATAGACTTGATGGGAAATGTAGTAGAGATACCTGCAAAACCTAAACGTATCGGTTCTATAGTAGATAGTAGTCTTACTGTAATGCTACATGAATTAGGCGCTGATATTATTGGAACAGGTACAACTATAAAACTACCCGAAAATAAAATATATATGAAAGGTGTTTATGAATTATTTAATATAAACTTTGAAGATACAGACTATTTTAATTATGGCAAATATGGAGAAGATATAGAACAAATAAAATCATCGAAACCTGATTTGATACTAAGTACAAGATGGTATAAATCACATGATATTTTATCACAAATAGCGCCTACAGTTATAATAGAAGTTTTTTCTAAAAACTCCTTTAGTGCCTATAGAGATTTAGCAACATGGGTAAATAAACAAAATGTTTTTAATAAACAACTAGCTATTTATAATAAACGCTTGGATGAAGTACGAAACAAGTTTACTGAAAAACCCAACACAAAAACATTTATATATTTTCAACCCTACATAGAAAAAGGGCAAATTAGTATTTTTCAATATTATGGTGCTTTTACAAAAGTAGCTTATGATTTAGGATTTAAGAAACTGGATTATGTCAAACAACATTTTGCAGACGATGAAATAGTTAAGGATATAAGTGCTGAGGTTATCGGGGAGTTAAACGCTGATTATATTTTTAGTGCATATGATAGTCCTAATGGGAAAGACAAAAACAGTGTTTTTGAAGAATTAGATACTGTAGCACCAGGCTGGAGAAGTTTTATGAATGCATATAAAAATAACAGGCATATTATTTTGGATATGTCTTTATATGCAACAAGTTTTAAGGCTTATCACTATGTATTAGATGAGATAGAAAAGTACGCACGGTAATAAAATAATTAGATATAGGTACATGTGATACTTGGTATCACATGCATCTTTATCTGAGAACAAAAAACAAGAGGAGTTTTATTATGAGAAAAACAACATTTTACATAACTATAATTGTTATGCTGATTTTTATTGGAAGTAATCTTTTTAGTCGTGGTACTGCAGAGACTACACAAAGCAAGTCTGCTACCGAGACAAAGACTGTCACCGATCATGCAGGAAACACAGTGGAGATTCCTGTAAATCCAAAGCGGATAGCATCATTGTCAGATGCAACCATAACACTTGTACTATTAGAATTAAACGCACCAATTGTAGGGACGCATACTAGAACTGCAGGTAATAAGAAGGAACCCTTTATATATGGAAGTAAAGAACTATTTAATATTTCCATGGGTGATACAGATTATATCGATTATGGGAATAGCGATATTGATATAGAAAAAGTTAAAGCATCACGCCCAGACTTGATTATAGGAACGACTTACCACACAAATAACTATACAGTTTTATCTGCTATCGCGCCTACTGTACTTACAGATTATGGAAAGGGAAGAAAATTACCGCAGGATGTAGCACAATGGGTAGGCAAAGAAAAGAAATACAACGAACTAAATGCACAATACAAAAAAAGGCTATCAGAAGTAAAAGCCAAATTTACAATCCCACCGCAAAACCAAACACTACAGTTCATTGGTTTTCCATCTAAAGATGGTGCATTTTATGCTTTTTACAACAGTGGATCCATTCATGTTGTAAGTCGGGATCTGGGTTTTAAGCCTACCAGTTTTGAACGAGAGCACTATATAGACAGCTGGGGTGATAGTTATAGCATCGAACTTATTAATGATATTTACACAGAGGCGGATTATATCGTTATGCGATACACAGACGCCTACAACGAAAATCCCGCAAGCGTACAGCAAACGCTAGACAAGCGGACGCCACAGTGGAAACAAAATATGAAGGCATACAAGGCAGACAATTTCATCACCTTTCAAGGTGAATGGGGGTCTTCGTATACCTTTGTAGCATATAACTATATGTTGGATATATTTGAACAACACGCAAAATAAAAACCCCTCGCCATATTCAAGCTGAAATCTATTCCTGCCTGCTGCAGGCAGACACGGCTTCCAGGACGTAGTGGCATTGTCCATTTCCTGGAAGCTTGCTGTATAGCCAATATACCTGTAATAATTAATTGACTTCTTTAGAAAAATGAATATTTTGGGTAGTGTCTAAAATCTTGCGCACATTCAGTTCTCCACTGTTGAAGGTAGTGTCCAAAATCTTGCGCACTTTCAATTCTCCACTGTTGAAAGATCCTTATCCTATTCTAGCGAAATGCGAGCATTTCGCGTCATCTTCCTGAATCTGCTTAAGCAAGTCCATATTCAGGTACTTCTTTGTGCTCCATTTTGTGCCCATAATGTGTCTGAGTCGGGCTGAGGCCATCATCACAGCTGATTTTCCGTCCGGGAAACTACCCAAATTTTTCTTCCAGGGACAAAGCATTGCAAATTACCCGTACATCGGCCATCATCATCTCCAATCGGATTGGTACAGCGAACTAACCAACTTGTTTCATTTACAGCCCTGCTCACCTGATAAAGGCGGAAATTGTGAAAACAACAGTGCTCTATAACGCCACGGTTTTCACCGGGGTGACGAAAATAGAAAGCAGCGCCGTAGTCATAGAGGACGGCCATATCGCGGATGTTTTTTCCAGCAAGCGTTTCGAACAAAAGCGTTTTCCTTCCGGAGCCGAGCTTTACGATCTGGAAGGATCGTATTTGAGTTCCGGACTGGTGGACAGCCACATTCACGGAATTAATGGTCACGGCACCGATGACCGCACAGTGGAAGCGATTGTCGCCATGAGCGAAGCGTTGACCGAATACGGCGTAACCAGCTTTTGCCCTACCATTTATCCCCAACCCGATGAAGACTTCCTCACCTCGATTCGAGCCTGCCGACAGGCAATCGACAAACTGACCGGGGCGGAAATTTTGGGACTGCACCTGGAGGGTCCGTTTATAAGCCCCGAAAAATCGGGGGTTCAGCGCCCTGAATACATGAAAAAAGTAGATATAGAGCTAATGGAAAGCTTTTACCAGGCTGCTGAAGGCAGAATTACGAATATGACGGTTGCACCGGAACTGAAAAACATGCGCGAACTGGCTCTCTACTGCGCTAAAAAATCTATCATACTCCAGGCGGGCCATTCCGCCGCAAGCTACGAACAAATGCGCGAGGGGATGGAAGCGGGGATTACCCATGCCACTCACTTCTTTAACGCCATGCGCAAAATGCACCACCGGGATCCGGGGCTGGTGGGAGCCATCCTCATACATCCCGAACTCACCTGCGAATTAATAGCCGACGGCGAACACGTGCATCCGGCCATTATCCAGCTTCTGGCCCGGGAAAAAGCCGCGGACAAAATATGCCTGGTTACCGATTCCATAAAGCCCACGGGACAAACCGTCGGCTGTCTCATGGCAAATCAGGAAGAGGTCTATCTGAGCGAAAATGGCGCATTCCACCGCAAAAAAGACGACGTCATTGCCGGTTCCGCTTTGACCCTCAACCGCGGCGTGCGCAATATGGTAAAGTACGGCATATCGCCTGCCAACGCCTTGCTCATGGCCAGTTATTCACCTTCCCAAATCCTGGGATTCTCCAAATCCATCGGCAGTTTGCTTCCCGGCAGAAAGGCAAATTTGGCTGTATTCGACAAAGACTTTAACGCCCTGGCCACCCTTGTGAGCGGCGAATTTAAAAAGAAAAACCTGTAATCAAGGAGAATCCAGGCATGAGACTGATTGTACAGCCCAATTACGAGGGTATGGGAGAATGGACCGCTGCATACATCGCAGAAAAAATACGGAATTTTGCTCCCGGTTCCGGGCGCCCGTTTGTCCTGGGTCTACCCACCGGTTCTTCCCCGGTGGGAACCTATAACAGCCTCATTCGGCTCTACGAACAAGGAAAAGTGAGTTTTGAGCATGTAATTACCTTCAATATGGACGAATACGCGGGCTTGGCGGCGGATCATCCCCAGAGCTACTGCCGATTCATGTGGGAAACCTTTTTTGACCACATCGATATCAAGGCGGAAAACGTGCATATTCTTGACGGCATGGCGGAGGATCTGGAAGCCGAATGCACCGGGTACGAGAACGCCATTCTAAACGCAGGCGGCATAGAATTGTTCCTGGGCGGAACAGGTTCGGACGGACATATCGCATTTAATGAACCGGGCAGCAGCCTCACCTCCCGCACGCGGGTCAAAACCCTGACAATGAATACCAGGGCGGCAAACTCCCGTTTTTTTGGAGGGGAGATATCCACTGTTCCCCACAGGGCCCTCACCGTAGGCGTGGGAACGATTATGGATGCCCGGGAAGTTCTCCTTTTGGCCAGCGGCCATTCCAAGGCAGCTGCTCTGGAACAGATAATCCAGCAGGGCGTAAACCACATGTGGACCGCCAGTTGCCTTCAGCTCCATCCCAGGGCCGTTATCGTCTGTGATGAAGAAGCAACGGTGGAATTGAAGGTGGGTACAGTCAACTATTTCAAAGACATTGAAACCCCTCGCTCCGATGGCAGATAAGGGATATCTGCCGGGTCGACCTGTTTGCCAGTATCCGGAATTCATCCCCGGGGCGGGCAAGGCCACCGACCCTGTTCACCAGGATTATTATGTACAGCATAGGAATAGACATAGGCGGAACCAGCATCAAAGCCGCCCGTTTTAACGGACGCGAAATAGCCGGCGAAGTTCTGCGCTTTCCCACATCCGAGGCAGCCGACCTGCGGGAAACCCTTTCCAGGGCCATTTCACAGCTCTTGAAAGAAACCACCATCCAAACACACCCAA
>JACSEG010000058.1_pt1 | contig 20562 bp, 17 predicted proteins | sample 8225521 | NCBI WGS metagenome assembly JACSEG01 (sample SAMN15705060, study PRJNA637333) | viral metagenome | isolation source: viral RNA from sea star tissue | host: Pisaster ochraceus | place: USA:Santa Cruz | collected 2018
GATGTACATCCATTTTCTCGATGTACATCCATTTTCTCGATGTACATCCATTTTCTCGATGTACATCCATTTTCTCGATGTACATCCATTTTCTCGATGTACATCCATTTTCTCGATGTACATCCATTTTCTCGACGCAGATTAATAATTTATAATCTCGAAAAGAATATATCTTGTCTTTACACTTATATCAACCCTATCGACGCAATTTTTTGCTGGAGAAAAAAGCTGGATGGTTAACAACTTTTATATCAGCGACGTACCGGACCAACGGCGTACCGGAGGCCGCAGGGCGAGGAACGCCGCGACAAAGGAAGTAGTCAGGCAGATGCCATCTGTCCAGAGCTATGTTTATGTGGAAATGGAATAAAATGCGAATATAGAAGCGAAAAATAATGAGTGCATTGTAATATATTTTGATTTTCTGCATCATATAAAAATACACACATCAGAATAGAGATTATATGGCAACAGAACAAGACATTGAAAACAATTTTATTGCCACCCTCACTGACCTTAAATACATACATAGAAAAGATATTCGAGACCGTGAAACTCTAGAGAAAAATTTCCGCGAGAAATTTGAGGAACTGAATAAGGTTCAGTTAACAGATGCCGAGTTTACACGACTAATGGAGCAGATCATCAATCTCGATGTTTTTACTTCCTCCCGCCGTTTGCGCCAACGGAGCAGTTTTGAACGAGAGGACGGCACTCCGCTCCACTATACGTTGGTCAACATAAAAGACTGGTGCAAAAACACCTTTGAAGTTGTCAATCAACTCCGTATCAATACACAAAACAGCCATCACCGCTATGACGTACTACTGCTCATAAATGGCGTGCCAGTAGTACAAATTGAGCTTAAATCGTTTGAAGTTAGTTCCCGAAAAGCCATGCAGCAGATTGTCCACTACAAAAACAGCATTGGCAGTGGCTACAGCAACACGCTCCTGTGCTTTATGCAAATCTTCATAGTGAGTAATTTCAGCGACACCTGGTATTTTAGCAATAACAACAGCGACCATTTTAACTTTGATGCCGACGAACGCTTTCTCCCTGTGTATCGGTTTGCAGAAAAAGACAATACAAAAATTGTCAATCTCAATAAATTTGCCGAGCAATTTTTGAAAAAATGCACATTGAGCGAAATGATAAACCGCTATATGGTGCTAGTTGCCAGTGAAAAAAAACTTGTGATAATGCGCTCCTATCAAATTTATGCGGTGAAAAATATTGTGGACTGTATTGATCAAAACCGGGGCAACGGCTATATCTGGCATACCACTGGCAGCGGCAAAACGCTGACTTCGTTTAAGGCTGCCACCCTGCTTAAAGATAAACCCGATATTAAAAAATGTATATTTGTTGTTGATCGCAAGGACCTTGACCGTCAGACGCGGCAGGAATTCAACAAGTTTCAGGAAGGCTGTGTTGAAGAAAACACCAACACCAGTACGCTTGTGAGGCGGCTGCTCTCTGAGGATTACGCCGATAAAGTCATCGTAACTACCATTCAAAAACTTGGTCTGGCACTGAGTGAAAAAAACAGGCGCAATTACCAGGAACTCCTCACACCACTAAGCGACAAGCGCATTGTTTTTATTTTTGATGAATGCCACCGCTCACAATTTGGAAAAAACCACCAGGCTATTGTAGAATTCTTTCCTGATGCGCAGTTGTTTGGTTTTACCGGAACGCCGATATTTGAACAAAATGCCACCAGCACGGATATTGAGGGAGAAAAATCCTCTGTCAAAACTACAAAAGATATCTTTCAGAGTGAACTGCATACATACACCATCACCGACGCCATAGAGGACGGCAACGTGTTGCGATTTCATATTGATTACTTTAAGGAAAAAAACAACGAATCACAAAAAGCCGAGCCTTCTGTATTGAAAAACGCTGTAATAGAAGCAATTTTGGAAAAACACAACAAAGCTACCACAGATTGCATGTTTAATGCGATATTTGCCACTGCTTCAATTAACGATGCTATTGAATACCAGTGCCTGTTTAAGAAAATTCAAGCCCAAAAACAAATAGAAGATATATCATATAAACTGTTAAATATCGCGTGTGTCTTTTCTCCTCCTTCCACAGACATGCCCGATGTAAAACAACTGCAAGAAGACTTGCCGCAGGAACGCCATGACAACAAACAAGACCCCGCTAAAAAGAAAAAAGCACTGGAAGAAATTATTGAGGACTACAATGAACACTACAAGACCAACCACGATATAAACAACTTTGACCTCTATTATCAAGACGTACAAAAGCGCATCAAGGATCAGCAGTATCCAAACAATGACCTCAAGCGCAATGAAAAAATTGACCTGGTCATCGTGGTGGACATGCTTTTGACGGGTTTTGATTCCAAGTATCTCAATACCTTGTATGTAGATAAAAATCTTAAACATCACGGGCTGATACAGGCATTTTCGCGAACCAACCGCGTGCTCAATTCAAACAAGCCCTATGGCAATATAATAAACTTTCGCCGACAAGAGAACGACGTAGACGAGGCAATTCGGCTGTTTTCCGGGGAAGATACAGAAAAGGCAAAGGAAATATGGCTGGTTGCTTCCGCTCCAAATATCATAGGCGAATTTCAGGAGGCAGTGGATAGACTCAACACATTTATGAAATCTGAGGGACTGGAGAGCACTCCGGAACAGGTTGCCAACATAAAAGGTGATGAAGCCCGCAGGCAGTTTGTCAATGTATTTAAAGAAGTACAGCGACTGCAAAGACAGCTTGATCAATACACCGATCTCACTCCAGAAAACAAAACCGAAATACAGCAGATACTTTCTTATAACACGCTACAAAAATTCCGTGGAGCCTATTTGGATATTGCCCGACGCATGAGAACCCCAGGCCCGGAAAGTGAATCATCCGACCTGCAGCAGAACATCGATTTTGAATATGTGCTATTTTCATCCGTAATTATAGACTACGACTATATTATGAATCTCATCGCCCGCTACACCCAAGCGGAGCCGGAAAAACAGGAGAAGACACGCGAAGAGTTGATAGGCATAATAAAATCCGATGCCAAATTTATCGATGAGCATGACGACATAGTCGCCTACATCGATACGCTTGAAATTGGAAAAGGGATGACCACAGATGAAATACACGAAAACTATGAGACTTTCAAGGCTGCGCAGTTTGCGAGGCCTTTGGCGCAGTTTGCTGAAAAATACAAGATAGATACAACCGCGTTACAAGGCTTTGTAAATGGCATTATGGGGCGTTTGATTTTTGACGGAGACGGGTTAAGCGACCTATTTGCCCCACAAGGACTGGGCTGGAAAGCAAGAACAGAAAAAGAGTGGGCATTGATGAACGAGCTGGGTCCGCTCCTGCGCAAACAGGCACAGGGACAGGATATTTCGGGATTGTCAGCGTATGAAACATAAGCGTTTTTAAATTATTGCGCAGGGGGGAAACAAGGAAATGAGGCCGCTGCTGTCATGATAGATGAAATTCAAACACTGATAGACAATTATACCCACTGGGTAAAAGACAAAACAATTTTACACCAAGTCAATCAAACCTGGATTCAGGTAACCACCCCACATTTGGACAGACACAATGATTGTTTACAATTTTATATTCGAAAAGAAAACAATGGATATCGTTTAACAGACGATGGCTATATCACAAATGATTTAATGAACTCGGGATGTTCATTAGATAGTCCAAAACGCAAAGAGCTATTAAAAACAACAGTGGCGGGCTTTGGAGTTATGGTGGAGGGGGAACAGTTGTTACTGAACGCAACACCGCACAATTTCCCCCTCAAAAAGCACAATTTTGTCCAGGCAATGCTGGCGGCAAACGATTTATTTTATTTAGCTGCTCCCCATGTATCGAGTTTGTTTTACGAAGATGTTACACAATGGTTAGATCTATCAAATATTCGATATACGCCAAAGATTAAATTTACTGGTAAAAGCGGATATGATCATATGTTTGACTTTATTATTCCGAAATCGCACAGACAGACAGAGCGAATTGTACAAGCGATTAGCAATCCCAACAAAGACAGTGTCGAAGCACTGGTGTTTAAATGGTTGGACACGCGGGGCACAAGAACTCCTGATACACAACTTTATGCATTTTTAAATGATTCTGAATCCCATGTCTCCAAGGCTGTGATATTAGCAGCAAAAAACTATGATTTAGAACCGATTTTGTGGTCTCATCGCGAAAAAGTAAAAGAGAAACTGGCAGCGTGATGAACAACTCCAAAATACCAAAGCTGCGTTTTTCCGAATTTAAAGATACGAGGGAGTGGGAGGAGAAACGGCTGGGGGATGTTTTTAAGGTTATGCGTGGCGAAGTTTTATCTATGAACCTGGTAAAAGATAGTTGCACTAAAGAATCACCTTATCCAGTTTACTCATCGCAAACCAGGAACAATGGTTTGGCTGGGTTCTATACTAACTATCTTTATGAAGATGCTATTACATGGACAACTGATGGTGCATATGCAGGGGATGTTAATTATCGGGCTGGCAAATTTTATTGCACAAATGTTTGTGGAGTTTTATTAAATAATAAGGGATATGCTAATACCTGTATAGCTGAAATAATTAACACTGTTTCCAGGAAGCATGTTTCTTATGTTGGAAATCCAAAACTTATGAATGGAATAATGAGTAAAATAATTATTTCTTTTCCTTCCCTCCCCGAGCAAGAGAAAATAGCCGCCTGCCTTTCATCCGCCGACGAGCTTATCTCCCTGCATGCCGAGAAACTGGAGCTACTTAAGCGGCACAAAAAAGGACTCATGCAGCAGCTTTTTCCTGCGGAGGGCGAGACTGTACCAAAATTGCGTTTTTCCGGGTTTGAGGACGCAGGGGAGTGGGAGGAGAAACGACTGGGAAAAATCTGCAACATCAATCCCGCTGTTAACGACCTGCCAAATAGATTTATTTACATTGATTTAAAGTCTGTCGCTTCAGGAAATTTACTTTTTAAGAAAGAAATTTACAAAAAGGATGCACCAAGTCGTGCACAACGCCTTTTAAAAAATGGTGATGTCATATACCAAATGGTTAGACCATATCAAAGAAATAACTTTTTATGTGATTTTATAGATGAAAATAACTATGTTGCATCTACTGGCTATGCTCAGCTACGACCATTTTATTCAAGTAAATTTTTATTCCAAATAATTCATACTGATGATTTCGTTGCTAAAGTTTTATCAAATGTGTGCGGGTCAAATTATCCAGCCACAAAAGCTACAGATTTAGCTGATGTAAGCATAACTCTCCCCTCCCTCCCCGAGCAAGAGAAAATAGCCGCCTGCCTTTCATCCGCCGACGAGCTTATCTCCCTACATGCCGAGAAACTGGAGAGCCTGAAACGGCACAAGAAAGGACTGATGCAGGGCTTGTTTCCGTCTTATGAGGAAGTACAGGGATGAGCAAACACGAACCTTTTGACTCCATAGAGGAATTAGCCACAAAATTGCGTGATGAAAAATTGCGTGCTAAAGAATTGCCTAATGATTTGAAAGCTAAGCGTTTTGTATTAATCTATGCCTATAATGGCACGGGTAAAACTCGCTTATCAATGGCATTTAAAGATGAAGGGAAAAAAACAGGCCACGATACCTTGTATTTTAACGCGTTTACCGAAGACCTATTTACATGGGATAATGATTTAGATAATGACACAGAACGGGTATTAAAGATAAATGAAGACTCTAAATTTTTTGGCGGTATTGAAGAACTGGCAATGGAAGGTCGTATTAAAGAATTTTTACACAATTATGCTGATTTCGGTTTTAAAATTGATTACATAGCAGGGAACATTGCTTTTTCACGCAGTGAGACTGATAACATCAAAATCTCGCGAGGTGAAGAAAATATTTTCATTTGGTGTTTTTTCCTTGCCATCGTTCAGTTAGCAATAGATGGACAGGAAAAATATACATGGGTCAAATACATCTACATAGATGATCCAATCTCATCACTTGATGACAACAATGCCATTGCAGTTGCCCACCATTTAGTGCAACTACTTAAGAGTAATAAATGTCATTTAAAAACTATTATATCCACACACCACACTCTTTTTTTTAATGTGCTGTGTAATGAACTTAAACAATCATGCGAGAAATATTTTCTTCACTGCAATAATGATCCAGATAAATATATTTTATCTCCAACTGGCGATACTCCATTTTTCCAGCATATCGCATTATTGGCAGAACTGCAGACAGCAGTAAAAGCGGATAAACTTTATACATATCACTTTAATATATTGCGCAATATTCTTGAAAAAACTGCCGCATTTCATGGTTTAAAAGGTTTCTCTGCTTGTATAAAACAAGATGAAAATGATACCGAAGGCATTTTGCATACAAGAATTATTAACATATTGAATCATGGTAAGTATTCACTTTTTGAACCTGTAGAAATGTTGGAAGAAAACAAAAACCATTTTGAAAAAATTTTAAACAAATTTCTAGACAATTATAAATTCAACACTGACTATTTTTCTGAACCTGAACAACACAACACCTAAGGAACAATCATGACCGAACAAAACCAAAACCAATTAGGAAGCGCTCTGTGGGACATAGCCGATACACTGCGCGGGGCGATGAATGCAGATGACTTCCGCGACTACATGCTGTCTTTTCTCTTTCTGCGGTATTTATCGGATGCCTATGAAACCGCCGTACAAAAAGAACTTAGCCCAGACTATCCCCAAACTGCAGATGATCGCACCCCACTATCTCTGTGGTATGGTGACAACGAAGACTCTGTAGACATGTTCGAGAAACAAATGAGGCGCAAAGTGCATTATGTTCTCAAGCCGGAATATTTGTGGAGCAGTATCACCGAATTAGCTCGTACCCAGAATAAAGACTTGCTCAGTACTTTGGAGAAAGGCTTCAAGTACATTGAAAATAAATCTTTTGACAGCACCTTTAAAGGCTTGTTTTCAGAGATAAACCTCGAATCAGAAAAACTCGGCAAAGATTACACAGCTCGCAATGCCAAACTCTATACCATCATCAACAAAATTGCCGACGGCATTGCTAATTTTTCTATTCACCATGATATTTTAGGCGATGCGTATGAATACCTTCTGGATAAATTTGCAGCAGGTTCGGGCAAAAAAGCAGGGGAGTTTTACACACCGCAGCAGATTTCAAGCATCGTGTCGGGAATTGTAACGCTGGACAGCCAGGATCCGACTACGGGTAAAAAGAAAACACTAAATAAAGTACTCGATTTTGCATGTGGCTCTGGTTCGCTTTTGTTAAATGTACGGAAACAACTTGGAAAACATGGCGCAGGTAAACTATCGGGCAAGCTATACGGACAGGAAAAGAACATTACCACCTACAACCTTGCGCGTATGAACATGCTGTTGCACGGGGTAAGCGATTCAGAGTTTGAGATTTATCACGGCGACTCGCTTATAAATGACTGGAATATCCTCAGCGAAGAGAACCCTGCGAAAAAATTACAATTTGACGCGGTAGTCGCCAACCCACCATTTAGTTATCGTTGGGATCCAGGCGAAGAACTAGAGCAAGACTTCCGATACAAGGCTTATGGGCTTGCACCTAAATCCGCTGCAGACTTTGCTTTTTTACTGCACGGGTTTCATTTTCTGGCGCAGGAAGGCACCATGGCTATCATCCTGCCCCACGGAGTGCTGTTTCGCGAAAGCACCGAAAAAGCCATACGGCGTAAGCTATTGGATGACGGAAATATCGACACAGTAATAGGGCTGCCGCCTAACTTGTTTTATTCTACGGGTATTCCTGTCTGTATCCTCGTTTTGAAAAAATGCAAAAAACCAGATGATGTATTATTTATTAATGCAAGCGAGTACTTTGAAAAAGGAAAACGCCAAAACAACTTATCCCAGGAACACATCGACAAAATTATTGACACCTACCAATACCGTCGCGAAGAAGCGCGCTTTTCACGTCGAGTGTCTATGGAGGAAATAAAAAAGAATGAGTACAACTTGAACATATCGCGATATATCAGCATCGCTGCACCAGAGGAGATTATCGACTTACAAAAGGAGCACGATAAAATAGTTGTTTTAGAAAAGAAAATTACTGAAAATATGGAAAAACACAATCAATTTCTTGCCAATCTTGAACTTCCCACCCTGTAAAACTGACGCAATTACACAGTTTTATTTACAGACTCCATTTCGACTGTCTAACTTCCTTATACTTTTATCCATTCTTTGATATCTTAGCTAATAGCTCTTTTTTCTTTATGTTTCGCACCTTTCGAGGTTCAGTCTTACACCACTTACGAAAAACAATCCAAGCTCTACGATTAATATCATCTTTCGTAAACTTGGTGAATATTCCGCTGATATGATCGCTGGGATTATTACGACTATTTTTTGCTAGCAATGCACAATCAATAAGGACATCGTCGGTAAAAAATTTAATTTCGATCTTATCTAGTTTCAAAGCATAGGATGCAATAGTAGAAAGAAAGTCAACAGGTAAAATCAGATCATATAAGATCGCGGTAAGTGATATTTGATCTTCAAGTTCCTTACGCTCCTTACACTCTGGAGTAGTATACAGCTTCTCACGTAGACTCTGTAACTTTTCCTTACCGCCTTTCAACATGTCTTCATCATCAACAAGAGTCATAATTTCATCGTATGTAGGCTTGATAAGCGATATCCGTGCTATTTCTGACATTGTTTGTGCGTACTTCACCTTGTCTTCAATATTCAAGCTATTTTCCAAACAAGACTTACTATAAATATCAATCAACGAGAACGCACCAAACATCTCGAGCTGAGCTTGATTCAACTCTCTCAGCAAGACAAGCTCGAAAGTGTCATTAAAAGGCACCGCTATGAGTGGATATATAATATCACTATGCGTTATGGATCTCGAATTATTGGAATTACGACCTTTTAAAAGATAACGGATCATCGTCAATAACCCGGCTATGATTGCTATGGCCGAAGCTATGATTCCTAAGATCAATCCTACTTTTTCCACCGTATTCCTCCTCTATCCTGTATATTCCCATATCATCTTCAGTACCGGGGAAGAAGTTTGATCGCCGGCCCTTGGAACCACTTTTATCTTTACTAAAACTGAATTTCCACCCGAGTCAATATAATAGTAGCCGTGCCACCTGCCTGCTGCAGGCAGATCCCCAGTTGCCCAAAAATATTGAATCTTGTGCCCCATAGGGTGCCACCTTTTTTGAGAATTGAGAATATCGATCTTGCCATACCCGTTATTAATGCGTATGATTGTGCATCACAATACATTGGGGGTGTTCCGGATTCGACTGGAGTGGATCTGAGGGATATGTTGCAGGTGGAGTGCCATCTCCTGATTGGCAACCATTATAACTGCAGACAACGCAGATTACGCACTGGCAGCCTAAATAGTGCTGCCACGGACACCCGGCATGCGGTTCTGAATGCCGGACTGTCTGTAAGAGATCAGAACTTGCCGTCTGTCGAGCTTTGACTTCAGACGGGACTACTTCAAAGATCGGCTGCCCCTGCGAAAAAGCATTTTCGCATTAACGGCCGTCGGCTGGCCGAGAGTAGCTTAAATATCAACAGCCGTCTAAACCTGTAGACGCATGTTTCTCTCCCTTCAGGACGCGGGTTCGACTCCCGCCACCTCCATCATTTTAAACTTCATCATTTTGAAAAAGAAAACCCGTCTCTCCAGAGTGATTCTCTGCCTAGGCGGGTTTTTTTCTGTTGTGTTCATAGTCCTTCGATATCTCACAGGCTTGAAACTATCCCATCAAATACCTATTATTAAAGGTTATTTAATGAGCTAATTTCTCACAAGGGTGCTATAAAATGATAATACGTTTTTCAATTGAAAACTGGATGTCCTTTCGCGATGCGGTCTCCTTTTCCATGGTTGCCAGCAAAGAAAGGCAGCATGGAGACCGAGTTCCCAAAGTCGCCAAATATAAGACCAGAATTTTGCCGATTGCTACTATCTACGGAGGCAATGCATCGGGGAAGACTAATTTTTTCAAGGCATTGAGCTTCGTCAAAAAGCTGGTTGTAAAAGGCACCGGTCCGGATAGCTTTATTCCCGTTGAACCATATCAACTGGATAACGCCAATATCGATAAACCTTCCCGCTTCAGGCTGGAATTGCTGATCGGTGAAACCATCTATGAATTCAGCTTTGCTGTCACCAGAAAGGCGGTTGTAGAGGAAAAACTGGTTAAAATCACCAGCACCAACGAAAAGATTTTATATGACCGGCAGGGCAACGCACCAAATTTCGACCCGAACCTCGACAAGCAGCAGTTCCTGCATTTTGCGTTTAAAGGAACCCGTGACAATCAGTTGTTCCTGACAAATTCGGTGTCTCAGAAGGTTGATATTTTCCGGCCTGTTTATGACTGGTTCAAGTACAGACTGAAACTGGTTGCTCCGGACTCAAGATTTGGATCTTTTGAACATTTTTTTGATAAAGAGCATCCTCTGTACAACAGCATGAATGAGATGCTGTCACAGCTGGATACCGGCATTTCCCATCTGAGTGAAGAGGAAATTCCCTTCGAAAACATTCCACTTGGAGAAAGCCTCAAAAGCGAACTGCAGGAAGGCCTCGAGGAAGACATGAACTTCCGTTTTCGTGCTTCGCGAACAAACGAGCGGTTTATCATTACCCGGAAAGCCGGTGAGCTGGTTGCTAAAAAGTTGGTCGCTTTTCATTTGAAAAGCGACGGAACCAAAGCCAAATTTGATATCTGCCAGGAATCGGAGGGGTCACAAAGGGTGATCGACCTGCTACCGGCATTTCTCCAAGTATCGGCCACCGATTCCAATAAAGTGTATGTCATCGATGAGGTTGACCGCAGCCTTCATTCCCTGCTGACACGGCAACTCATCGAAGCATATCTGGCCAACTGCAGCACTCACAGCCGGGCGCAATTGCTGATAACCACCCATGATGTTCTTCTGATGGATCAGGGGATTTTCCGGCGGGATGAGATGTGGGTCGCTGAAAGGAGCCACACAGGCAGCTCCGAGCTTTTTTCATTCAGCGACTATACAGATGTCCGGTATGACAAGGATATCCGTAAAAGCTATCTCCAGGGAAGATTGGGCGGTGTGCCAAGAATCCTGTTGAGTAATGCCCTGACAAATCAAGGGGAGAATGACTGATGGCTTCCAGGAGAAGAAATATCAGTCGGCCGCTGGGTGAGCGTCGTTATAAGAAGATGTTTATATTGGCGGTTGAAGGCAAGAAAACAGAACCTCAGTACTTTGATATTTTCAACAAGAAGAATTCGGTGATCCATGTATTTTGTCTCAAAACCAAAGATAAGAGTTCGTCGCTGCATGTGCTTAAAAAAATGAAACAACACCTGAAAGAGAAAGGATTGAAAAAGTCGGATGAAGCATGGCTGGTGGTCGACAAGGATCAATGGACTGACAAACAACTGCGCCAGCTGCATCAATGGTCACAGCAAGACGAGCATTATGGGTTTGCACTCAGTAATCCCAAATTTGAATTCTGGCTCCTTCTGCACTTTGAGGATGGCGACGGCGTCAGTAGTTCCCGGAGATGTTCAGAAAAACTGGCGCGTCATCTTCCCGATTACAACAAAGTTGTCCATGATAGTAAAATATCGGAGACGATGATTGACGATGCCATCCGCAGGGCCAGAAAATGGGACAATCCGCCTTGCAGTGACTGGCCGCACAAAAAAGGAACCACCGTCTATAAACTGGTTGAAAGCATACTGGAATCTCACAGGAACAATGAATGGCAGAGTCAATTGAAGATAAAGTGACGCGATCACTTAAAGCAGCGGAAGAGCTATACCATCGTCTTGTGTTGATAGTCGGGAAAGGTGGCTCCGGTAAAACTTCTGTTGTTCAGAATTTGGCAAAACTGCATCACACCGAACCTGTCAATATCAATCTGGGCCTCTCAAAAGAGCTGCTTGAGTTAACTGAAAAACAACGGCAGCTGAAGCTGGCCGAAATTTTAGCAGAGGCAGTCAATGGCAATGGTGACAAAGTTTTTTTGGATAACATTGAAATCCTTTTTGATGTTGAACTTAAGCAGGATCCTTTGCGTTTGCTGCAGGGACTGTCCCGAAATGTAACCGTGGTGGCCTCCTGGAATGGTGCATTTGAAAAAGGCAGGCTGACCTATGGGGAGCCAGACCACCGCGAATATAGACGTTATGATTTAGCAGACACTTTGGTTGTCAACATGAGCGGCGAGGCAACAGTAGATTTTAAACAGCCAGGCGAGGATAAACTGATATGAAATACGGCGAGCTAATTCAATTTGATCCGATAGAATCGGTCGTTCAGCTGCGCGATGCTGACAAAACAAGTGCTGCCCACCGACTGGTTAACACCTATGTGGTTTCTGATGAAATGGCAGAGCGGATGGTTGACCTTGTAATTCATCAGCTTCAGTTTGAACAACCGGTGGATAACAAAGGCATCCTGGTGGTTGGTAATTACGGTACCGGTAAATCGCACTTGATGTCTGTTGTTTCCGGTATTGCTTCCGATGCGTCCCTGCTTGACAGTTTAAACAAAGAAAGCGTTAAAGCTGAAGCTGGCAAGATTGCCGGTAAATTCAAGGTGATCCGCACAGAGATTGGCGCAACGACCATGTCACTGAGAGACATTCTGGTTGCAGAGCTGGAAGAGCATCTTGAGAACATGGGCGTGAGTTATGTCTTCCCGGAATCGGGTGCAATTACCGGTCACAAACGAGCCTTTGAAGACATGATGGCAAGGTTCGGTGAGGTTTTTCCTGAACAAGGTCTCCTGCTGGTGGTCGATGAATTACTGGATTATCTGAGAACCCGAAAAGATCAGGAACTGATTCTTGACTTGAACTTCCTCCGTGAAGTCGGAGAGGTCTGTAAAGATCTGCGGTTCCGCTTTATGGCCGGTGTGCAGGAAGCGATATTTGATAGCTCGAGATTTGCCTTTGTGGCTGACAGCATCCGCCGGGTGAAGGACCGCTTCGAACAGATCCGTATTGCCCGAAACGATGTTAAATTTGTGGTCGCACAGCGTCTGCTTAAGAAAACCGTCGAGCAACAAGCCAATATCCGCGAGTACCTGCTGCCCTTTGCCAAATACTACGGCGACCTCAATGAGCGATTGGATGAATTTGTTCGGCTGTTTCCGGTACACCCTGATTACATAGACACTTTTGAACGAGTGACCGTTGTCGAAAAGCGTGAAGTCCTGAAAACCCTCTCCATGAGCATGAAGGGCGTTTTGGAGAAAGATGTTCCAGACAACGAGCCCGGACTGATCGCCTTTGACAGCTACTGGAATACCTTAAAACAAAATGCAGCCTTCCGGGCGATTCCCGAGATCCGGTCGGTTATAGATTGCAGCCAGGTACTGGAATCACGCATTGAAAACGCCCTCCCCCGGGCGCAATACAAGCCGATGGCACTGCGCCTGATCCACGCGCTATCCGTCCACCGGTTAACCACCGGTGACATCCACGCACCAATGGGAGCCAGTGCCCAAGAATTGCGCAACCGCCTCTGCCTGTTCGATCCGTTAATAGCCGAACTGGGCGGTGACGAACCGGACAAGGATCTGCAGACCCATGTTGAAACCGTTCTTCAAGCAATACATAAAACCGTCAGTGGGCAGTTTATCTCCTGTAACGCTGACAACAGCCAGTGGTATCTCGACCTGAAAAAAACCGATGATTTTGATGCCCTGATTGACAAACGGGCTGAGAGCTTGGGTGATGCCCAGCTCGATCGTTTTTATTACGAAGCCTTAAAACGAGTCATGGAGTGCCAGGACTCGACCTACGTTACCGGCTATAAAATCTGACAGCATGAATTAGTTTGGCAGGATCACAAAGCGGCTCGCACCGGCTATCTCTTTTTCGGTGCTCCCAACGAGAGGTCTACTGCCGTACCGATGCAGGACTTTTACATCTACTTCATTCAGCCCAACGATCCTCCGCGCTTTAAAGACGACAAGGTCAGCGATGAGGTTTTCTTCCGCTTAAAACCGTTAAAAGATACCTGGGAGGAATTCCAGACATCACTAAAAAGCTATGCCGCAGCCCTTGATTTAGCGGATACATCTTCAGGCCATGCCAAGGTAACCTATCAAGACAAAGCGAATGGCTTCCTGAAAAAACTGGTGCAGTGGCTGCAAAAACATATGTCGGATGCCTTCCAGGTGACCTATCAGGGCCGGGCCAAACCCATGCCGGAATGGGCAAAAGGCAAAGCCATCAGAGACCTTTCAGGTCTGTTGCCCCATGAAACCATCAATTTCCGGGATCTGGTGAACACCATTGCAGGAATCTGTCTTGCACCTCATTTTGAAAATCAGGCACCTGAGTATCCGGTTTTTTCCGTTCTGATTACCGGGAGCAACAGAGCGCAGGCGGCGCAGGATGCACTCCGGGCGATCGGCGGTCAGAACCGAACCAAGCAGGCAACAGCGGTACTGGATGCTTTGGAACTTTTCGATGGTGAAAAAATAGAGGCTTGCAAGTCCAGATACACCCGCTTCATCCTCGATGTTGTAAAGGCCAAAGGTCATGGGCAGGTGGTAAACCGCAATGAAATCATTCAAGACCATCACGGTTTGGAATATATGAATCCAGGTGCCTATCGCCTTGAACCGGAATGGGTTGCGGTGCTGATAGCCGCTCTGGTCTACTCGGGCGACATAGTCCTTTCGATACCGGGCAAAGAGTTTGACGCCACCGGACTCCAGCAACTTGCAGCAACCGGCATGGATGAACTGATCCGGTTTAAGCACCTCAAACAGCCCAGGGACTGGAACATCCCGGTGCTTGTGGCGATGTTTGAACTTCTCGGCATGACACCGGGAATGGCTCAACTGGTTACCCAAGGCAAAGATGAAACTATTCAGGATTTGCAGCAGGCCGTAGGAAAACTTGTCAACCGGATCGTGACGACCCAGCAGACCCTGCGTAAAGGTCTTTCCTTCTGGGAGATGGATATTGTTGCAGGAAACGATCTTGCCGATCAGGCTTCAGGGCTGGATACCGCCAAAACTTTCCTTGAGTCGATTCAAGCCTACACATCTCCCGGCAAATTGAAGAATTTCCGCTACAGCAGGGAAGAAGTGAAAGCCCATGAAAAAGCGATAAAAGCGTTGGATAATCTGGATGCTCTGCGTGAATTTGTCATGGATCACAGCCCGACGGCGAACTGGCTTTCAAAGGCCGAGGATGTACTACCGCCAGAGCATGACTGGGTGAATCGCATGAAAACGACCCGGCAGGCTGTGCTGGAAATGCTCAAGCAGACAGATCTGACAGAACTGGCGAATCAATCCCGGAATATCGGAGCAAAGCTCCAGCAGCTCAAAAAAGACTACATCGTTGTCTACAGCGGTCTGCATACCAAAGCCCGGCTGGGTGTTAACGACGACAAACGCAAAACAGCCCTGATGGCAGACCATCGACTGCAGACGCTGCAGAAGCTGGCAGGTATCGACCTGATGCCGCGACAGCAACTCACTGATTACCAGAACCGGCTTGCGGGACTGAAAAGCTGCTTTGCCCTGACCGAACAGAATCTGGAAGCCACACCGGCTTGTACGCACTGCAAATTCCGTCCGTCGGTGGAAACAGTCGTTGCTCAAGGCTCTCAGATAATCGATCAGATGGACAACGATCTCGATGCCATGGTGGGCAACTGGACATCAACGCTTCTCGGTAATTTGGAAGACCCAATCACTCAAGCCAATATGGATCTGCTGAAAGTGGACGATGGTGAACCGCTGGAAGCGTTTATCAAATCCAGGGAGCTGCCGGTACCGTTGGACAGCAATTTTGTATATGCTGTGAAAGAGGTTCTGTCCGGGTTGGTTAAAGTAGCGGTTAAAGCGCAGGAGTTGCAGAACGCACTGCAGATTGAAAGTGGCCCGGCAACACCCGCCGAAATGAAAAAGCGGTTCGATGACTTCATCGACCAGCTGACCAAAGGCAAGGATCCGGCAAAAGTTCGCATCGTAATGGAGGATTGAAATTATGAAAAGCTTTACTGATGATGAATTATTGGCACTTATTAATGATCTGGAGTCGGATCGAACAGAGAGAAAGTCGTCTTTAAAAAAAGATAATGTACGAGAGAAAGTTCGGCAGGCGATTTGTGCTTTCTCCAATGATTTGCCTAACCACAATGAACCTGGTGTTTTATTTATTGGTATCAGTGATAATGGAGATCCATCTAATGAACCTGTTACAGATCAATTGCTTCGCACACTGGCGGATATGAGATCAGATGGCAAGATTCTTCCTTTGCCTGTATTATCAGTTGAAAAACGCCAGCTAAAAAACGTGGACGTGGCTATTGTCACCGTAATGCCTTCTGATATGCCTCCAGTAAAATATGAAGGGCGTATTTGGATTAGAACCGGACCACGTCGGGCAATTGCAAATGAGCAGGAAGAGCGGATTCTGAATGAAAAACGACGACACAAGAATATTCCATTTGATATTCATCCAATCCATAACGCAAAGATATCTGATCTTTCTCGTATGATCTTTGAAAGCGAGTATTTGCCGCAAGCTTTTGCCAGTGATGTATTGGAATCAAATGGCCGATCCTATGAAGAGCGTCTCAGCTCATGCAAAATGATTGTATCTCCAGAGAACACAACACCTACCCGATTGGGAATCCTTGCTCTGGGGAAAACCACTCAGGACTTTCTGCCGGGTGCTTATATCCAATTCTTGCGCATTGACGGGACTGAACTGGCTGATCCCGTTATTGATGAAGAAAACATCCGGGGCGCAGTGGTAGAAACCCTTCGCCGTACCGAAGAAAAACTAAAAGCTCATAACAGGACGGGTGTTGACATCATTTCAAAAGCAACCCATGAATTGTCCCAACCCTACCCTTTATCTGCTGTTTACCAGATTCTTTATAATGCTGTACTGCACAGAACCTATGAAGGAACCAATGCGCCCATTCGAGTTTATTGGTTTAACGACAGGATAGAGATTATTAGCCCGGGTGGCCCCTATGGGAATGTTACCGCGAAAAACTTTGGTAAGCCAGGCAGCACGGATTATCGGAACCCCAATATCGCAGATGTGCTGAAATCCTTTGGCTATGTTCAGTCGTTTGGACGGGGTATTGCAACCGCACGCCGTGAATTGCAGAACAATGGAAATCCTGAACCGGAATTTACCGTAAATTCAAGCAACGTTCTCTGCATCATCAGGAACAAAATATGAAAGTGCCCATTTTAACTTTTTTCAATAATAAGGGCGGGGTTGGGAAAACTTCGCTGATCTACCATTTGGCATGGATGTATTCCACCCTGGGGAAAAAAGTGGTGGTTGCCGATCTTGATCCCCAGGCCAATCTCACGGCAGCCTTCTTAAACGAAGAAAAAATCGAAACCCTGTGGGAAGAACAGTTATCCGGATCTACCATCTACCAGTGTGTAGAACCTCTTACTGGTACAGGCGATATTAGTGAACCAGTGTTGCGAAAGATAGACACTAACCTGTTCCTTATTCCCGGGGATGTCAAACTGTCCGGATTTGAAGATATCCTCTCCACCGAGTGGCCTAACAGCATGGGCGACACTAACCTTTATCGTCCCATGCGAATACTTTCCTCGTTTTGGCAGGTTATGCAGATGGGTGCCAGGCAGATCACTGCGGATATCATTCTCGTTGATATTGGTCCCAATTTGGGGGCCATAAACCGCTCGGTCTTGATTGCAACCGATTTTTTTGTAATTCCGCTTGGGGCAGACCTTTTTTCACTTCAAGGATTAAAGAATCTCGGGCCGACATTGGAAAGCTGGAAAAATTCATGGCAAAAAAGGTCAGATAATTGGAAGGATACTCTTAAGAAGGAGACTAATGCAGAGCTTCAGTTACCCAAAGGAGAAATGCGATCCATTGGCTATGTTTGCCAACAGCACAGCATTCGGCTCAACCGACCGGTTAAGGCTTATGAAAAGTGGGTAAACCGTATTCCGAAAGTCTATCGAGAAGCCATTCTTCATAGCAAGGAAAACCCACCTTCGAAACAAGCGGAAGACCCACACTGTCTCGCCACCATCAAACACTATCGAAGCTTGATTCCAATGGGGCAAGAACACCGCAAACCTATCTTTCAGTTAACATCTGCCGATGGCGCAATTGGAGCCCATGCCAATGCGGTTCAAGATGCAAAAACCGACTTTAAGGAATTGGCAGAAAAAATTCTAAACAAGATGAATGTGGGAGGCGAATAATGGCAAAGATAGAAGGTTTTCGAATAAAGAATTTCAGGGTGTTGAAGGACGTCACGCTTGGTCGTCTTTGGAATCAGCAGAAAAGCGATCCGCTCACCCCGATGACAGCCGTCATTGGCAAAAACGGGGTTGGTAAAAGTACATTGTTTGACGCCTTCGGGTTCCTTGCAGATGCTTTGAAGTCAGGCGTGGAAGAGGCCTGCGACTCTCGCGGCCGGGGAGGTTTTGAGCGTATCCGGGCGCAAGGTCAAAAAGGGCCAATAGAATTCGAGGTCTACTACAAGGAGGACGGGAATGCCCGGCCTATCACCTATGAAATTTCCCTTGATGTTGATGATTCAGGTCGTCCTTATGTTTTGAAGGAACGCCTCAGACAAAGGCGAAAAAACCAGAAATGGGGCAAGCCCTTCTCGTTTCTTATTTTGCACAGTGGAAAAGGTGTTGTTTGGAAAGGCGATCAAGAAGGCCTTCAGATTGATGAAGATCAGACTGAGCTGCTGCGCCTGATGGAGTCCATTAAATCAGGCGAGGCAAAAGAAGAGTCCAAGGAAACCGATGTTGTCGAGCTTGAGGACACGCGCAAACTCGGGATTGCCACGCTTGGTTCATTGCAACAACATCCGAGGATTTCCGCGTTCCGCAGGTTTATTGAAGGCTGGTATCTCAGCTATTTCACTCCAGACGCAGCCAGGAGCCTGCCCCTTGCCGGGCCGCAGAAACATCTCAACATCCATGGGGACAATCTTGGAAATGTGGTGCAATTCATGCAGCGCGAACATCCAGAACGTTTCCAGTCTATTTTGAAGCGGATTGCGGAAAAAATTCCGGGCATTAATAAAATTGATACAGAAAAGGCGAGCGATGGCCGCTTGTTGCTGCGGTTTAATGACAAAGGCTTTGAAGACCCATTTTATTCGCAACAAATGTCTGACGGGACATTGAAGGTTTTCGCATATCTCCTGTTGCTACAAGATCCGACACCACCACCGTTTTTGTGTATTGAAGAGCCGGAAAACGGCTTGTACCACAAGCTCCTTGAATCCTTGGCAAAAGAATTCCGCGAGCATGCTACAGGCCGTAAGGGCGGATCTCAGGTTTTCATTACGACCCATCAGCCCTATCTGGTCGATGCCCTAAAACCTGCCGAGGTCTGGATTCTGGAAAAGGGATCGGAGGGCTATTCGGCAATCCGCAGAGCAAGCGATGACCCCCTTGTCAAGAACCTGGTGGACGAAGGTTTGCCCTTGGGCGGCCTTTGGTACAGCGATTATCTGGACGCGAGGTGATCGGATGCATTTTGAGATCCTCGTTGAAGACCAGTCCGGCAAGAAAGCACTTGATATCCTTGTCCCCAAAATCATCGGCATCGAGGGTAAACATAGCTGCCGTGTTCATCCCTATAAAGGCTTGGGCCACATTCCGAAAAATCTCGACGCAAAGGTAGATGCCAAAAAACGCATCTTGCTGGCGCGACTCCCACGGCTTCTCCGAGGGTACGGTAACACGTTCGCCGATTATCCAATCGATTATCCAGCGGCGGTCATCCTTGTCTGCGATCTTGATGACAAGTGTCTGAAAACATTTCGCCAGGAGCTTTTCAATATTCTGAATTCCTGCAATCCACCACCAAAAACCCGATTTTGCATTTCCATTGAAGAAGGCGAGGCCTGGTTTCTCGGCGACATCCCGGCGGTCAAATCTGCCTACCCCAAAGCCAAAGACGCTGTTTTGAATGCGTATACGAATGACTCTATTTGCGGTACCTGGGAGTGCCTGGCAGATGCCGTTTATAGCGGTGGCTCATCCGCACTTTCAGCAAAAGGCTGGCAGGCTGTCGGTGCCGAGAAATCGAAGTGGGCTGAAAATATCTCTCCGCACATGGATGTAACAAACAATGCTTCCCCAAGTTTTGAGTATTTCCGGCAAAAGCTGCACGAACTCGCTGGAGAACCAGCCTGATGAAGTCCACTTGGAAACACAAATGAGCGACCATTCGGCTTCAGACTTTGAATTCGAGACTTTGGACTCCAAAAACTCGCCGGTAATCTGCCTGGGTATCGAATTCCCTTCGGAAGACGAACGGCGCAAATACTTTACCGAGGAGCTGCGCAAAAAACTGCAGGATCCGCAATTCCGAAAGATTGAAGGATTCCCCATGGGTGAAGATGAGGATATTCTCAAACTGAGCGATCCGCCCTATTACACCGCCTGCCCGAATCCATGGATTTCTGACTTTATTGGTGAATGGGAGTCGGAAAAACCGGCCGCGCGTAGTGCAGAATC
>JACSEG010000059.1_pt1 | contig 20462 bp, 21 predicted proteins | sample 8225521 | NCBI WGS metagenome assembly JACSEG01 (sample SAMN15705060, study PRJNA637333) | viral metagenome | isolation source: viral RNA from sea star tissue | host: Pisaster ochraceus | place: USA:Santa Cruz | collected 2018
CGATTTTTTACCGAATTTTAATAGTAAGTATTGTGGAACTGGTAGATCACTACACAAGAGACCTCTTGTTCCTGACAAAGATGAAATTGAGGAGAATTACGCGAGTCGTAGTGCAAAACTTCGTATAGTGGAAAAAACAACGTGAAAAAACTAGTTGGTATCGTGTTACTCACCATTTTTGTTATGGTGTTCAAGTTTGTAGTGTCGGGAGCCTACTATGATTATTTTTTACAAAATAGGAGTCTGAACGCAAGACAGCTGCAACTTCTTGATGAAAACAAACGGGCAATCGCAGAGCTAGAATACTACAAGAGCCCCAACTATCTTTTTAAACAAAAAGAGCGTTTGCAGATGACAGAGCTTACGCCAAACAAGACAGTTATTCTTTCTAAGGAGGAATTTCCTACATACGAATAAGATAGTGATTTCAAAGGACAGAACATGGTAGAAGAAACAAAGAAAAACAAAGCAACACAAGAGAAACACACACACAACAATTTAAATTTTGCTGAACTCGTGCATCTTTTTCAGAAGAGTGAAAACCATTGTTTTCATTTTGGTCCAGGGTCGAGCAACTGGCGTTTGGTAAGTATAGATTCAAGAACAGTAAAGCAAGAGAGTTTGTATTTCGGTCTGCAAGGCAAAAGGCGGAATGGTGGGTTCTATCTTGGACAGGCAATAGAAGAGGGCGCTTCCATTGCCGTGATCGATCTCCAGGCCTTTCTTAATTTTCTTTCACAACGAGCCTTTCGTACGATTCGAGGCAATCCGCAGTTGCAAGATGTTTTTGAACAGAGCAGAAAGATTTTCGAAATCGGTGGCAATGTTCGAGAGAGCACAGACAAGGTGATGCAGAAGCTTCGCGAAGAAAAGACAGCGTTGCTGTTGCAAGAAGCGATGCACGAGGTTCTTCCTCATAATTTTAGTTTGCTCGTCGTAAACAGTGCGCTCCATGCACTTCGACTGCTATCGCGGGATACGATCGAAAGAAATCGAGAGGGGGTTAGCATTGTTGGTATCACGGGAAGCGCAGGGAAGACGACCACAAAGAACATCCTCTATCACTTGCTTCGAAGCTTTGGAAAAACGACTGCCACTTTGGGCAATCTTAATACGGAGCAAGGGCTTGCACTTTCTATTTTAAACACCGATTGGGAAGGTCTTCGTTATGCCATCTTTGAATGTGGTATTTCCGAGCCCGGTGAGATGGACGTGCTTGCTGACATGCTAAGACCAGACATTGCCGTTATAACCAACGTGGGCAGTGCTCATCTAGGCGCCTATGCTCATCTTGATCAGCTTCGTGAAGAAAAGCTAAAAATCGCGGAGCATGGTTCACATATCAAAGCCCTCTTCGTATCCAAAAGCGATCAAGATCTTGTTCAGATGGCAAAAAGCAAGTCTATTCCACTTGTTCTGCACGACAACTCTTTTTTCGATGAGCATCTAGAGATTCACGATGGTTTTGATTCAGGGCTCGTACTCCGGTATAGAGAAAAGTCTCGTGAAGGAAAAAACGAAGAATTTGTACTCGACATAATAGGGTACATAAACGCTTCGAACATATATCTTGCTCTGCGGGTCGCCGTGTATCTAGGGTATCCCTTGGTTGAATGTGTGCAGGCACTTGCTCATTTTAAAAATGCCCCACAACGTTACGAAATCATCAGCAAGAAACCACTTATTATAGACGATTCTTATAACGCGAACCTAGAGTCAATGAAGGCTTCAATCGAGTGGTTTGCCTCGTTTCCTCACGAGCATAAAATTGCTGTCATTGGAGGAATCAAAGAACTTGGAACGCTAAGCTACTCCATTCATCAAGAATGTATTGCGTATCTTTCACGACTAAACATCACGATCTTGGTATGGGTGGGTCTGGAGTACGAGATTTTTAAAGGAAAACTAAAATTCTTCTTTCCGAGCAACGATGGGTTGCTAGAATTTCTTCAGCAAGAACTTACCAAAGACTCTGCACTGATCTTTAAGGGAAGTCATTCTTACAAGTTAGGGTTAGTCGCAAACCAGATGCAATCCTTACAAGAAGTTGGAGTGTAATAATGATTAAACTACTCTTGTTTCCCCTGATAGACGAATATCCATTTTTTAATGTCTTTCAATACATCACGTTTCGAGCAGCATATGCAACACTTACTTCTTTTATTTGTTGCATGGTTTTCTCGTATTTTCTGATTCATCTCCAAAAGAAATACAAGATTGGTGAAATCATACGTGTTGATGGTCCAGAAACGCATAAGAAAAAGGCGGGAACTCCTACGATGGGAGGGCTAGCTATCAATTTTTCCATAGGAATGAGCATCGTTCTCTGGATGGATCTCAGCTCACCTTTTACGTGGTTGGCACTCTTTGTTATCTTGTGTTTTAGCTTGCTTGGTTTTGTAGATGACTATCTAAAACTCGTACAGTCAAAAAAACGAGGACTGCGTTCCATCACCAAATTGCTTGGGCAAGTGCTTATCGGCATATGCATTGTTATCATCATTCGCCTTATAGACAGGGAAGGAGAAACACGGATTTATTTTCCTTTTTTTAAAGATCTCTCTTTTGACATAGGATTTTTCTACATACCCTTTGTCATATTTATTATCATTGCTACTACGAATTCTGTAAACATTACAGATGGTCTTGATGGTCTTGCCTCGGGACTCATTATTTTTCTTGCGGTTGGCACAGGCATACTCTCTTATGTAGTTGGCAGAATCGATTATTCAGAATATCTTCAAATCCCCTTTGTTGAGAACGCAGGTGAACTTACCATAGTCTCGCTTGGCATCATCGGTGCTATGCTAGGATTTCTTTGGTATAATTCTCATCCTGCTTCCATTATGATGGGGGACACGGGTAGCCTGGTACTTGGGGGGCTTATTAGCATCATAGTTATTGTCATAAAACAAGAACTACTCTTGATCATACTCGGTGGGGTCTTTGTGGCAGAAACTCTTTCGGTCATCATCCAAGTAATGAGTTATAAGCTAAGGAAAAAGCGTGTGTTTCGGATGGCCCCCCTTCACCATCATTTTGAACTAAAAGGATGGAAAGAAAGCAAGATAGTGATACGGTTTTGGATTTTTGGAGTTGTATTTCTTATCATTGCTTTGTCAACTCTTAAGCTACGATAGCCGAAACTAATCATAGGGAACATATAGTGGAACAAAGACGAATAGTGAATTTTCAATTGCCATTGGCAGAGACAATAAAGAAGGATAGGGTAAGTTATACTCAGAAATTTCAGCTCCTGCTTCTTATCTTTCTTGGGACAGGGTTAGCCCTTGCCTTTTCTCTTTCGTATAGTTTTTCCATACAACAAGGAAGAAATGTAGGAGCTCACTACGATCTGCCCACGGTAGGGATACTGACGCTCTTTGTAAAGCAAATAATTGCTACCCTTGTTGGAATAGTCGGGCTCTTCCTTATACAAAAAATTTCTACAAAGCGCTTACGTCACTACAGCATTATTATAGCCCTTCTTTCTATAGTGGCCATGGTGTATACCTTTCTTTTTGCTCCAGAAATCAATGGCGTACGGCGATGGATACGGGTGATGGGGGTGTCCATACAAACCGGTGATTTTGCTCGGCTCGCTCTTATCATATATTTATCAAATCTGCTTGCCCAATACAACACCCTTGTAAAAGGCGTGTCTAACACTCTGCTACGCAGACGAAACACGAAGAAGATGTTTTTGTTTCTTTTTTTCGCGGTCCTGCTTTACGGGGGAATGCTCTATCTTCAGGGAGATTTTTCTTCCCTGCTCATCTTTCTTGCCATCATTATGGCACTTGTTTTTAGCTCGGATCTTCATAGTTCATGGAAGATCTCGAGTCTGCTCGTTGTTGTCTTTGCCTTCTCATTTATGGTCTTTACGGATCCCGTACGTATGCTTCGAGTATTCTCGTTCTTAAATCCGAATGTCGATTTGCTAGGAGGCCAGTTTCAACTAGAGCAGTCGTACGATCTTATACGAAGTGGGGGCATACTCGGAAGAGGACTCGGTAGTTCCATGCTCGATGTGCTGCTCCTTCCGTACTTTAACAATGATTTCGTCTTTTCGATCATTCTCAACGAGTTAGGTGTTCCTGGTATTTGTATGGTCTTAGGGCTGTACTGGATGCTTTGTTTTTACTGTTTCAAAATATGTTCTGTTTTGTTTCATACAAACAAGTTTTATTATTTTCTTACACTCTCGTGTGTGCTCAACCTTGTTATCTCTGCCTTAGGTCATATTATGGTTGTGCTCGGGTTCGTTCCCACTGCGGGACTTAATTTGCCATTCTTTTCTACGGGAGGGACCTCACTTATTACAAGTTTGTTGACCTTTGCTTTTTTTCTTAAGGCTGCAAAAAAGGCTGATGCAGTCGTTCGAGAACGAGAGGCGATGGTATCATGACCATAAGTAACAGAAAGCAAAAAAAGATGATATCTGTCGTTCTCTTCGTATCGCTGGTCTTCGTCATGGTTCTTATGTTTTTCTCTTTTCGTTTTATACAAAGACTCACTTTACGTGAGCTCGAGATCAATGGTGACACGCTGCTTTCTGAATCTCGTATTCTCGCTCTTACCGAAATCGAGCTTCCTGTACGCTATGTAGATCTTGATAGTAACGCGATAGCAAGCAAACTACAAAAATACCCTCTCATACTCTCGGCGCAGGTTCAGAAAAAACTAAACGGTGTGTTGCAAATTTCCATGCAAAGAGCAAGACCTCTTGTCGCTGTGCTTGCCCGGATAGATGATTCCCAAGTCCCTGCATATTTCGATCCCGAAGGGGTTTGTGTGCAAGTGGGCATAGAAACGGGAATCGTAGATGTGCCAATCTTGTCAGGGCTAACACTAAAGAACCCGAGAGCTGGCGTTCGTCTTCCCCAAGCCATTGTTTCATTTCTTGCACAAATTGCTATAATCAAGAAAAGTAACCCTGTGTTATTTGCGAAGGTGTCTGAATTTCGACTAAGAGATCACGGAGATGACTTTAAAGTAGTGGATATCTATTTTACTGAATCATATCAATACTTCACTGATCTGTTATCTCTTGACGAGGACAGATTGCGCAGGATGTATTACTTTGCAAAGCAGACAAAGGACATAGAACGAATGCAGAGATTTCAATCCTTCGAGATACTAAAGGGAGTGATAGTGGGGAAACTAATTCGATGAATACGAAAACGAAAGATCCAAATTATTTTCTCGGCGTTGACATAGGAAGCAGCGAGTGTAAACTTGCACTTGCACGGCTAGAATCTGGTGATCATCAGAATCTTGAACTCGTGCTTGTCGACTCCTTTTCGACAGAAGGTTCGGTGGAACGTTCTTCCATTGTAAATATCGAGAAGCTTTCCGAACAGCTCTTTGAACGTTTAAACGCCTTGCTAGAAGATTTTTCTGAGCAGCAAATATACACAACGTTTTCCATAAAAGATAGAAGCATTCGTTCTAAGATAAACCAAGCCAAGAATCCCTTTAGTCATCGGATGAGAGAAGTGCGAAGGAAGGATCTCAACGTAGCTCGAGACATGGCAAGCAACGCTCCTCTAGAAAGCGGTCGTGATTACATACACATCATGACGCGACATTATCGTGTGGACGAAAGACTGCCTCGAAAGAATCCAGAAGGAGATCTAGGTTCCAGTGTTGAGGCAGAAATTTTCTTGGTAAGTGCCATGCAACAAGAAATCCTAAAGCTAAAAAGATGTTCAGAAAAAGCGAAGCATCCTTTTGACTATCTATGTAGTTCTCCAGTAGCGGCTGGTGAGGTGGTGCTTACACAGGAAGAAAAGGAAGACGGTGTCTTGCTGATAGACATAGGGTCACAGAGTACGAGCGCGGCCATTTTTGAAAAGGGCAGTCCAAAGAACCTTGTAAGTATTCCCTTTGGTTCGGACGACGTCACTCGTGATATCTGCAAAGAGCTGTTCTTGCCATACGAAATTGGCGAACAGGTAAAGCTAAGGTTTGCCTGTGTCGATCCTATGTATTTGTCGGAGTTTCAAAAGGTAGAGTCACTAAACAGTGAAGAGGGCAAGGTAAAGGAAATCTTTCCCGAACAACTATATAAGATATCCGTAGCCCGGTTTTTTGAAATCATCCAGTACCTGTATCGAAGTCTACAGGTTTCCGAGAAAACTGCAGCCTATCCTGTTGTCGTCACTGGCGGTGGTGCCCGCATACGTGGCATAGTCCCCATGATAGAAAAGTTGACAAAGTCTCACGTGCGCATGACTCAGCCAAGCAACTGGGGTGGTCCCATTCAAACATATCGCAGCCCTAACTTTAGTGTTGTTGTTGGGCTCTGTGCTGCTGGAGCGAAATACTATCAGACAAAAAAAATGAGAGACTCTTCGTCTAGGCCAGTGTCATATAATTACCAGAACAAAAACCCAAAAAAGGACACGTGGCTCCACAGGTTTGGATCTCGCCTGAGAAGTTTTTTCTCCTTTGGCGATTTCGACTGACAACGTACGAAATCTCGACTGACAACGTACGAAATCTCGACTGACAACGTACGAAAAAACGCTATTGCAGCACTTTACAAACTTTTTTAAAATGTGGTATTCTAGACTAAGGGAAATAAATGGGGGGACAATCATGATATTTAACCAAATAGAAAGTGTCAATGACAGCTCAAAACGTGTTTATAGTGCTGTAGTAAATACTGTAGAAAAAACAAAGATAGTGGATCACACTCCACCGCCAGCGTCAACGCTACGGAAAAAACGAATCATCGGTGGTGATGATATGGAGATAAGTCCAACTCGTATCGCTGTAATGGGGGTAGGAGGAGGAGGAGTGAATGCAGTAAGTAGCATTGTAGATACAAACTACGAGCACATAGATTTATGGGCTGCTAACACTGACATTCAAACTCTCAGAACTTGTTCTGTTGAAAACGTAATACAACTTGGTGCAAAAACATGTAAGGGATTAGGGGTAGGTGGTTATCCCGAGAAAGGAGCTGAGGCAGCTCGAGAAATCGAGGACAAACTACGCGAGGTGATCGTCGAGTATGACATGATATTCCTTGCAACCGGCTTAGGCGGAGGCACTGGTTCTGGTGCGATTCCCATCATTGCAGAAATAGCAAAGGAATGTGGCGTGCTCGTCGTATCTGTTGTTACCATGCCGTTTCATTTCGAAGGCATACAAAGAGAAAGCAACGCAGAGTACGGTCTTAAAGAGCTAGAACGAAACACGGACGCTTTGATCATTATCCCCAATAACAAAATGCTTTCTTCCCAGCCCACACATACAAACATAAATGTCGAAGATAGCTTTCTAGAAATAAACAAGATACTTTCTGATACCGTGCTTTCCATCACAGACATCCTTACCAAGCCAGGAAAGATAAACATAGACTTTGCCGATATCAAGGCCTGTCTTAAAAGCTCTGGGCTTGTTACGGTTGGGTTTGGAGAGTCAAACATAGAAGAGAGTCAAGGCGGCAACGCACATCGTGCTGCAGAGATGGCGCTCACCAACACCTTTTTGTCAGAAGAAAATGCCGAAGTACTCTCTCATGCAAACAATGTTATCATCAACGTAGTGGGGGGAACCTCGTTTCCCATTCAAGACTACACCGCGATAGCAGACATAGTGACCTCTCGTGCAAACATCAAGCCAAAGTTCTTGAAGAAAGGATATCGATTTGAACCATCGTGGGATCACAAAGTACAGGTTACTGTGATTGCTTCTTCCGATCAATTTCAGAACATCCATGCGACAAAAAACAGTGCATCATTTGATAGCATGGAGGACACTGCTCTGTATGCACGAAAGCAAGAACAGATTCAGAGCAAGAAAGAGCACACTCAAGAAGATTTTTCACGCAAGTCCATACCGATGAACGAAGTTCAGCACGAAGAAAAAAGAGATTACGTAAGCAGTGACATGTTTTCTGAAATGCTTCGCAAGGGAGACGATAATCTCGATGAGTTTTTTGAAGAAGAGCTAGCAAAGAGCAACAACAAGACAGCAATACAGCGCAACGCACATCTTTTCGAATCAGAGAACCAATACGTTTAGCAACCACTGCCTTGCAAGCACGTATATCATTTCAAGAAATCGTTGATCTTTTTATTGATTATCTTCAGATAGAAAAACAACGTCTTTCTCTTACCGTTCAAACGTATTCTCAGGAGCTGAAGTTCTTGAGCAAATTTATTGAAGAGGACAAAATAGACTTCTATTCTCTTCGTTTGCAGGACATACAGGCATATCTTGTGAAAAGAAATTCTCAGCAGCACTTGACCGGACGAACCGTCAGCAAAATCGTTTCGGTACTCAATAGTTTGTTCTTGTTTTGCAGGAGAGAAGAGATACTCACCCACAATCCCCTGCAGTTCTTAAAAAGTGCGAAGAGTCACAACTCACTCCCGAGTTCTATGACGATAGAGGAGGTCGATGGCTTTCTTGAAGGAATAGATAGTTCTACGCCTCTTGGAATGCGCGACAAGGCCCTGTTTGAACTTATCTACGCCTGTGGGCTTCGTGTTCATGAAGCGGTAAACTTACAGTTGCCAGCCCTCTATCTGGACGAAGAATACGTGTTGGTTCAGGGAAAGGGACGAAAAGAACGTATAATACCTGTCGGAGAGAGGGCCGTAGACGCCCTACGAACTTATATTGTTCATGCACGCCCTCGTCTATCCTGTTTAGAACGACAAAACTTTCATGTCTTTCTTAATTACAGGGGCGATCCTATTTCAAGAAAGGGTATTTGGAAAAACTTTAAACAGCATCTTGGTTCAAATGCCTCTTCGTACAAGTTGCACAGTCTGAGACATTCGTTTGCCACCCATCTCTTGCAGTCAGGCATGAATCTAAGACAGGTGCAAGAGCTTCTTGGGCACGAGGATCTGAGTACAACCAGCATTTATACTCAAATATCGGACAAAAGTCTACAAAACGCACATGCAAAACATCATCCACACTAGTATTTGATATGTGTGTTCTCTTGCAAGGCAGCAGACTCTTCTTTATTTAAACCGCATTCCTTTCTTGAAGGCGACGGAAAAATACCAACTCCATAAGCAGGGGCATAGCTTTCGTGATATAAAGACCTGGTCTCTCGCAACATGGCAAGAAGTGTTGCAAAGAAGAATGAGAACCCAAAGCTTACGTGTGGACCTGCTTCTTCGGGGAGTAGAATACGATCTATGGTGGAAGAAAAACAATCGTGGATGGATTTTGTTTATCGAAGAGGAAGACTATCCAGCTCTTCTAAAAGAGATCTATGATCCTCCCATCGTTCTGTACGGAAGAGGAAGCAGTAAAAGCATGTCGGCTCGAGCAATTTCCATTGTGGGGACAAGACGTGCCGATGGTTTTGGTAAGTGGGCTGCATATGCTCTGGGCAAGAAGGCAGCTCTAGAACATACGAGCGTTGTGTCAGGTCTTGCCTACGGTATAGATGTTTTTTCTCATAAGGGTGCCTTAAGCAAGAACGGATGCTGTATTGCAGTACTAGGAACCAGCATTGACCGTATTTACCCCAAAAAACATCTTCCCCTTGCATACAATATCTTACGAACTGGTGGAGCCATCGTAAGCGAATTGCCTCCGTGTTCCCGCACGTGCAAGCATCATTTTATCGGGAGAAACAGGATCATCAGCGCGCTCTCCACACGCACCATCGTTGTGCAGGCACCCCGCAGTTCTGGAGCCTTGGCGACAGCCGATTTCGCCTTGGAACAGAATCGAAACGTGGCAGTACATCGTGCAGGCATACAGACACAGTACATGGGGACGAACACCTTGCTGAACGAGGGAGCCGAATATATTGATGATTTTTAGATGATTTTTAGCCGATAAACATAAGAGGCATGGAAGAAGACAAGCACAAGCAAGAGTTATACAAGCAAGTACAGGCATATCTGATAGAGCTTCGCTTTCTTCGAAAGCTGAGCGAAAAGAGCATACAAGCATATCAAAGTGACATTCTTCAGTGCATTGATTGGCTTCTTTCGAAAAATCAAAACGTTTACCACTGTAGTTACAAGACTCTGCGCACGTATCTTCGCGTACTTCTAGACGAGAAGCAGTCTGTTGCCACCATTAACAGAAAGATGGTAGCTCTCAAGGGCTTCTTTGTCATGCTTGAACGAGATGGTCACGTACAGAGCAATCCTGTGGTTTTTCTTTCTGCTCTAAAAAAGCAGAAGAAACTCCCGTCTGTCATGAGCATGGACCAAATCCAAGACATATTGGGCATGAAGGCACAGAATTTTCTCGAATTACGAGACCTGACACTCTATCATTTTATGTACTCCACGGGATGCCGAATTTCTGAAGCACTGAGCATAGATGTCTCTTTGTTTTTAAAGGCAAGGGAGGCCACTGCTTCTTCTCTGGCAGAACACTTGCCAGAGTCTCTTCGTATACGAGGAAAGGGAAGTAAGGAAAGATACGTTTTTGTCACAAAGAAATGCCAGGCGCAGCTTGCGGAGTATCTGCCCAAGAGAGCTCTGTATCTTCAAGAGAGGAGGGTGCAGAGCGAAGCATTGTTTGTGAATCAACACGGGAAAAGACTAACTCGTGTGGGAGCTTCTGGAAGGCTTGCACAGCACCTAAAAAAGCTGGGGCTAGGCGAATGTCATGCGCATACCTTTCGTCATTCCTATGCTACGCATCTTCTTGACAAGGGCTTGAACATACGATTGCTTCAGTCCATGTTAGGCCATAGCAGCATTAATTCTACGCAGGTCTATACCCATGTGAGTAGGAGACAGGTCATCGAACAGTATAAGATGAGTCATCCTAGAGGAAAAAAACAAACTAGTATATAGAAAAGCAAACTAGTATATAATGGTTGTATGAATCAACACGGACAAGAGTCTAGCAATGCTATGCATGCAACTACCGTCATCGCCGTACTTCGCAACTCAAAACTTGCTATGGGATCAGACGGTCAGGTAACCTTAGGGCATACGGTAGTCAAGCATTCTGCAAAAAAGATACGAAAGATAAATGATTTAGGGGTTTTGGTGGGTTTTGCAGGAAGCACTGCGGACGCTTTTGCCCTTTTTGAACGATTTGAAGCAAAACTAAAAGAATACAAGGACGATCTTCGTCGTGCTGCAGTGGAACTTGCAAAGGAATGGAGGACAGACAAGGTTCTCAGAAGGTTGGAAGCAATGCTTATTGCTGCAAACAAGAATAGCATGTTGATGATTTCAGGGCTTGGTGATGTGATAGAACCAGAACAAAACATACTATCCATAGGATCAGGATCCTCTTATGCATATGCAGCAGCAAGAAGTCTTTATGAAAACACAGACATGGATTCGTCTTCCATCGTACAAAAAAGTTTGGAAATAGCAGCAGACATCTGTATTTATACAAACAAGAATATAACAGTAGAGGTCATACAGTAATGTTAATAACAGATAGTTTACAGCGTAAAAACATGCAACGTTTTATGGTGCAACTTACGCCAAAAAAGATAGTCGAGTATCTCGACAAATTTATCATCGGACAGGTGGATGCAAAGAGAGCAATAGCGGTGTCTTTGCGAAATCGATATCGAAGAATGAACTTACCGCCAGAAATACGTGAAAGCATCACTCCCAAAAACATTCTTATGATAGGGCCTACTGGTGTCGGTAAAACAGAGATAGCTCGTCGCATCTCGCGTCTTATAGGAGCCCCGTTTGTAAAAGTAGAGGCAACCAAGTATACCGAAGTTGGCTATGTCGGGCGTGACGTAGAGTCGATGGTGCGAGATCTTATGTCCAACAGCCTTGGCTTGGTAAAGAAGGAAGTTCATAGTTCAAACAAGACGAAGATTCAAGACCAGGTACAGAAACGGGTAATTGATGAACTCGTAAGGAACAAGGCAGCACTCGGTCTACAGCAATTCAACGATGAGGAAATACGACAAAAGGTAATAAGTGGAGATCTAGAGGGCAAAGAGCTAGACATACAGCAAGCAGCTGCGAACCCACTCAACGACATGATGCAAGGCATTGGCATTATAGGGTTAGAGCAGAATCTTCCCCCTGACTTTTCTAAGATGTTTTCTTCAAACAAGAAAAGAAAGAGAGTGCAGGTGGCAAAAGCACGAGAGGTTTTTGAACAAGAAGAGATGAACAAGATAGCGGACGAAGATCACATACAGGAAATAGCAAAATGGCGTACCGAGGAGATGGGCATCATCTTTATCGATGAGTTTGACAAGATAATAAGCAATCAGAGTATGAAAAGCAACGAAAGTGTCAGTAGAGAGGGTGTGCAACGCGACATACTTCCCATAGTGGAAGGATCGCAGGTACAAACACGATACGGGCTTATCGACACTACCAACATACTCTTTCTTGCGGCGGGAGCTTTTCATATGGCAAAACCCAGCGATCTTATTCCAGAACTGCAGGGGCGCTTTCCGGTGCGGGTGGAGTTAAACGAGTTGACCATCAATGATTTTGTAAAGATACTTCACGAAACCGAAAATTCTCTTGTAGATCAGTATGCAAAACTACTTTCAACGGAAGGGCTGCTCATTACCGTTAACGATGTTGCAATACAAACGGTAGCCGAAGTTGCATACAAGATGAACTCAGAGTCAGAAAACATAGGTGCACGAAGATTGTACACGGTAATGGAAAAACTCTTTGAAAACATCATGTTTGAAGCATCCGAAATGGAAGATAGCACCATTGTCATAGACAATGACTTCGTCAAAGAGAACCTAAAGGGCATTTTTGAAGAAGTAGACTTCTATAAATACATACTCTAGGGTTTTCCCGACCGATTTTTGCACCACACCACGCCCGCGGTCTCGCGCCGCGCTAACGCGCGCAGGTCTCGCAGTTGTGATGTTTCTCAAAATAAACATAAAGGAGAAATCGTAGATACCGAAACTATAAACAAGGAATACTATGTTTGAATCAACGAGTTTTGGCAAATATCTCAACATCGCTAACAAAGAGCTTTCTGTACTAAAATATCGCCATTCTATTATCGCGAACAACGTAGCGAATGCCGAGACCCCGAACTTTAAACGTTCCGTGGTAAATTTCGAGTCCCATCTAAAAGAGGCTCTTGATTCAGAGAAAAAGGTGCCAGGATTTACCGCAGCAGTAACACACAAAGATCATGCAAGCTTCCACACCGTAATGGACTACAAGAAAGTGAAACCAAGAAGAATATTGGACTGGAACACACAGGCATTAAACAACGGCAACAACGTCATACTCGAGCAAGAAACAAACAATCAACTAAAAACAGTGCTTTCTTATAATCTCATATCAAGAACGATATCGGATTCCTTTGAAAGAATTAATATCGTAGTGAGGTAATCATGGGAATGTTTTCAAGTATCAACATAGCAACGACCGGGCTGAGCGCACAACGACTCCGAGAGTCAGTGATAAGTAACAACATAGCGAACATCAATTCAACACGCACAGAAAAAGGCGGGCCGTTTCGAAGAAGTAGAGTCGTTTTTGCCCCCATAAGCGGTGGCCCACAGCAGAGAAGTCATGTTGTCCCCAAAGCATTTGATAACGGAGCAGGAAAGGGAGTTCGTGTAGTCTCCATAGAGGAAGACTACGACAAGGAACTGCGCTTGAAATATGATCCAACACACCCTGATGCTATCATTTCAGGACCACGACAGGGTTACGTAGAGCTTCCCAATGTTACCCTTGTAGAAGAATTTACCGATCTCATAGCTACTTCGCGTGCATACCAGGCAAACATACAGATAGTAAACTCTGCACGAAACATGTTTGACATGGCTCTGCAGATTGGCGCATAGATTGGTGTATAAAAAATTGCACATAAAAAACATGATTTGTGATATACTAAAAGCTATATTGACATTTACCAGCTCATGACTGGTTTTCGTAGTTCATAATCAAAGGGAGGATATATGGATACTACAATAATGGCTAGCACTGTAAAGGCTAGTGCATCATCGGTGCATCCGATTATTTCTGATAGATCAACAAATTTTGTTTTATCAAAAACACATTCTGCACATTTTTCAGGTTCAAACGAATTGCAAGCTACTGCTACCGACCCAGCGAAGCAGTCAGCCTTCGGAAACTTGCTTTTACAAAGCATAGATTCTGTGAGCGATCTTGTGAACCAAGAAGAGACATTGAAGTATCAAGCTCTTGTGAATCCAGAGTCAGTGAACGAGCATGAAATAGTAATCGCATCAGAAAAGGCAACACTTGCTGTTTCAATTACGAATAGCATCGTAGAGCGAGCTCTTGAGGCATATCGAGCAATAATATCACTTCGATAGAAGTCTAATGCAGGTTCGTAAGTACTTGCAACTAATCCAAATTTCTGTTATTTTTTAGAGTGGAGGGGAAATGATAAAATTTGTATCCAAATTTGTTTCTCAATTAGGTGGTACGTGGACGTCCGCTAGTACAGGGCAGAAAGTCATAGTGAGTTTGATATTCGCTGTGCTTGTGTTCTTTATGGTGTTTCTCGTATTTTTTAGTTCGAGTCCGGCACAGGTATTTTTGTTTACCAACGGAATTAGCGATCAGGTTCTTTTAGAAAAGATCGTGTTGCGTCTGGATCAAGAAGGCTTGCCCTATACGGTTGATAGTAGCAGTCGTATCAAGGTCAACAACGTTGCTGCCGCTAGATATTTAAGAAACATACTGCTCAGAGAAAAACTACTTCCTCAGGACACAGATCCGTGGGAGCTATTTGATGTCACTCGTTGGACACAGACTGATTTTGAACGAAATATCAATCTGCAACGATCGATTACGAGGCAGATAAAACAACACATAGAATCGATAGACGACGTGGACAACGCAGAGGTTACCCTTGTCTTGCCAGAAGACACCTTGTTTAAAAGCGACAGAAACCCAGTGACAGCGTCGGTCATTCTTAATATAAAGCCCGGATCCGACATACGAGAGAACAGGCAGAAACTAGAAGGGATAGAACAGCTTATACTCTTTGCCATAGAGGGGCTCAACCAAGAAAGTCTTACCATTAGTGATTCTACTGGAACAAGATTGAATGACTTTAGTAGTTTCGTAGATTTCGACGGCATAGAACTTACCAAAAGACAACTCGAAATAAAGGCAGAGGTCGAAAGAAGATACAAGAACGCCATCTTTGATTCTCTTGCGGTCATTTATACTCGAGAACGAGTGCGAATTGTCAACATAGACGTAGAAATGGATTTCAACAAGAAAAGCCAAGAGACCACAGAAAATTATCCAATAGTGGTAAAGAAGGACAATCCACTCACACCCTTCGATGAATCGGAAGTGGTGCTTAGTGTTATCCGTTCTCAGCAGAAGATAGATCAATCATACCAAGGAAGTGGGTTTAATCCAGAAGGTCCTCCAGGAGTAGAGGGTCAGGTGCCGCCAAGCTATAAGGATCTCGACGGTCTCGTATCACAGTGGAATCATAACGAGAACAGAATCAACAACGAGATAAATCAAAGGATAATTACAGAAGAGAAACAACCTGGGATAGTGCGTGTCTCTGCAGGTGTCGCAATAGATGGAGTGTGGAGAAAAGAATATAACATTCAGGGCATCGAAATAATAAACGCAGATGGTTCTATCAAACGAACATACACCGGTCTCGGGAGAGAGGAGTTGCAGCAAGCACAGGCCTTGGTCGAAAGTGCGGTAGGCTATGACATTAACAGAAACGATAGAGTGACGGTAGAAAACATACAGTTCGATAAGTTTGCGTTTTTTGCAGCAGAGGATGCAAGGATTCGTGCACGACTAAGATGGATACGCATTTTGCAGATCACAGGGATCGTTATTCTCGCAATTTTGATTATCATTCTCATTTTCCGAGTAATCTCCCAGCTTGTAGAAAATTATCGATTGCGTAAGGAAGAAGAACTCGCAAGCAAGTACAGAAAGATGAGAGAGGAGCAGATATCTGCCTTTAGGATAGAAGAACGAGGAGAGTCAGAGTTGGACATATTAACGAACGAGGTTATGGGGCGAGCTCGGCAGAATCCAAACGATGTGGCAAAGCTCATAAAGATGTGGGTAGACGAAACGGCCACACCTATTACGAACACAACAGAGGTGCGGTAAGATGAGTCAAAACATGCCATTTGATAGTAATGATCCGTTTATAGATCAAGACGAGAAAAAACAACCCGAGCTAAAAACAATGGAGTCCCTTACGGGAAGCGAGAAGGCAGCAATATTGATGGTTTCCATAGGGAACGAACTTGCGGGCGAGCTGTTTAAAAAACTATCAGTAAAAGAAGTGGAATCTCTTGTGCGCGAAATATCCCAGTTGGGAAAATTTAGTAACGAGGTAAAAATCGCTGTGTTACGCGAGTTCAACGAGCTCTTAGAGGCAAATAGCTACATCAACATAGGCGGTGTTGATTACGCGAAGTCCATCTTAGAAGAGTCGGTGGGAAACGTGCGAGCAACAGAGATCATCAACAGACTTATTTATTCCAAGAAAAGTCCTTTTGACTTTCTTAAGAAAGCGGATGTGACGCAGATTCAGAATTTGGTACAGAAAGAAATGCCACAGACCATTGCGCTGATTCTCTCGTATCTTGATCCTAAAAAAGCATCGGAGGTGCTCGCGAATCTTCCTCCAGAAAAGCAAGCAGATGTGGCAAAGCGGATAGCGACACTACGACAGATAAGCCCAGACATGATACGGGACGTGGACAGGGTGCTCGAACAAAAGATAATGTCGTTCTCCGGAAGCGACGTGCTTCTTGCGGGCGGCATAGATACCGCAGTGGAAATACTGAACGTGGTGGAACGCGCGGTGGAGAAGAACATTATAGAATCTATAGAAGAAACGGATGCAGAACTTGCAGAAGAGATCAAGAAACGGATGTTTGTCTTTGACGACATTGCCTTGCTTGACGATAGATCGATACAACGGGTTATTCAAGAGGTGGACAACGTAGAGCTAGCCAAAGCCATCAAGGGAACAACCGAGCGTGTGAAAGAAAAAATACTGGCCAACATGTCGAGTCGAGCTGGAAAGTTGATAAAAGAAGAAATAGACTACATGGGACCGGTACGACTACGAGAAGTGGAAGAGATACAGCAGAAGATAGTAGCCATTATCAGACGATTGGAAGAGCAAGGTGAAATCATCATATCAAGAGGAGAACAAGAAATCTTTGTATAAGGAACTGCGATGAAACTAAAAAATTTAATACGAGGACGAGAAGAAACAAAAAAAAGCAAGATAATAGCGCTGGATTATTCTCATTTTGATAGCGAGTTTGCTTCTATCGAACAAAACAAAAAGAATAAAGCAGAGGACAAAGAAAGGAACAAGATCCTCGAAGGTGCAAAAGAGGAAGCAGAGAGGATTATCAAAGCTGCCAAGGTCAAAGCAGAGGGCTTGATTGATGTGGCAAAACATACCCATGATCTAGAGCTGGACACATATAAGAAAGACTACGAAGAGAGACGACGGCTTTTGGAGGAAGAATTTACTCTGAAGCAAGAGGGGCTGCAGCAAGAATACGAAGAGAAATTTACCGAAATTGAAACAAGCAGGGGAGAAATACAGAGCGAGCTAGAATCTTTGAAGGAAGTTCAGCACAAGGAGATATACGAGGAGATTTTTGCTGTCACGGAAGAAGAGACGATAAAGAAGGTGATGGAAGAATGCTCTCAGTTGATTCAGCAGGTACATGCAATACTCAATCAAGCAGTAGAAAGACGAAGAGAGATGATAAATGATTTTGAAGAAGACATGACAGAGCTCGTGTTGCTTATTGCTCAAAAAGTAGTAAAAGTAATCTCTGAAACAGACAAGAACGTGGTGCTTAAAAACTTACATCAGGCCTTATCGCTACTCAAGAAAAGAGAGCATTTTCACATACGTGTAAACGCAGGGCAGCTGTCTCATGTAAAGAAACATCTTCGTGGCATAAAGGAAGAATTAGCTATAGAGGGCAAAATAACGGTGACAGAAGATACAACGGTGGAACTAGGCGGTTGTATCATTGAAACGGAACTTGGAGAAGTGGATGCACGAATCTCTACTCAGTTTTTAGAAATAGCCAGAAAGATACGAGATTCAAATCCCATAAAGAATGTTAGATACTAAAACAAAGAAAAGAAAGTGGCGTGTAATTACAGAGTCACTAGCTCAACACGAGAGTATAAGGCTCAGTGGTTATGTTCAATCAATAGAGGGGACAAGCCTCGTAGCGAACAACATTACACCAAAGATAGGCAGCATTTGCATAGTTGGAAAATCTGAACAACTTGCTGAGGTGGTGTCGGTAGACGACAAGAGAGCCATACTCTATCCCTATGACGACATAGGCGAAATTTCCATAGGAGACAAAGTTACTCTTCGTTCTGGGCAGGAAAACCCTGTGGGGTCGGTGCTGCTAGGAAGAGTTGTAGATGCATTTGGTCGAAGTATAGATGGCAAGGGAGTAATCTCCTATCAGACAAGAGAACAGACACGATCGGAAACACCGTCAGTCTTAGAACGGCCACTTATCACGGAGCAGTTGGTGACAGGGGTTCGGGTTCTTGATAGTTTTATTCCACTCGGGAAGGGTCAGCGAATTGGGATTTTTTCAGGAAGCGGGGTGGGAAAGACCTCCTTGCTTGGCATGCTGATTCACAACTCGATGGCAGATGTCAATGTGATCTGTCTTGTGGGTGAGCGAGGAAGAGAAGTAAAAGAGCTCGTACACTACACGTTAAGCGAGGAAGACATGGAACACACGATTATCGTGAATGCAAGCTCCGACGATTCAGCAGTGCAACGAACAAGGGCTGCATTATACGCCATGTCGATAGCAGAGTATTTTCGAGACCAGGGGAATGACGTAAGTTTCTATGTTGATTCGGTTACCCGTCTTGCACATGCACAAAGAGAGATAGGGCTTCTGCGTGGCGAAATGCCTGCTTCACGAGGGTATCCAAGCTCGTTGTATCCGCTTCTATCGAGTTTGTTTGAGCGTTGTAGCACCTCGGTCACAGGATCTATTACGGGTCTCTTTACTATTTTGGTGGAAGGTGATGACATGGATGAACCGGTAAGTGACATAGTGAGGGGAATGATAGACGGACACATCGTTCTTAGCAGAGAGCTAGCCGAGCAGAACCACTACCCTGCCATACAGGTATCTCGTTCTCTTAGTCGAGTTGCCCCTGCACTCCTAGACAAGGAATTTCTTGCCGCGGCAAGCAAGGTAAGAAGCTTTCTTGCTTCGTACGAACAATCAAAAGACGTGATACAGGCGGGCGTATACGCTCCTGGATCTAACGAAATGGTTGATATATTTCTTTCTGAGCAAGCATCGTACAATGCATTTGTTCAGCAGAGCATAGACGAACACGTTGAGTTTTCTGACACACGATCTCAACTGATTTCATTGGCCAAGAGGCTGTAGCATGAAACGAAGGAATTTTCCCCTACATGGTATAGCAATGATTAGAGAGTACAGAGAGCGAGAAGCAAGGAAGGAGTTGCTAAAGGCAAAAAGACCCATAGACATAATAGAGGAGCAGGAGCGAGGCTTGCGAAGAAACAAGCAGAGGGCTATAGAGCTTTGGGAAAAGGAAGACGCATTGGCTGGCACCGCAGAAAGCAACACAGAAAATCTTTTGTACTTTCATGGCTATATTTCTTCGGTGTCCATACAGATGGAGGATCTGGAAAGAAAAAAGAAGGTTCTTTTTGAGCAGATAAAAGAAGTACAGCAAAAGTACGACAAAACGAAGAATGACTTGGAATCGGTAAAGATACTAAAAAAGATATTTCAAAAGAGAAATAAGAAGGAAATGCAGAGAGAAGAAGAGCAAAAATTACAAGAGAGGATCTTATGTTCAAGAAAACAATCAAAATAATAACCTTTAGTTTTTTAATAGTGGTGCTGCTGATAGGGCTGATCTATTGGTTAGAACTCGTGAATATCTTGCCCACGAAGGTCGTGGTAAACTATGTAAGCGGAGTGCTCTCTCCGACTACTCCGCCAATCACAGCGCAGGTGCAAAACGATACGTTGTTGCTAGACAAGCTACGTCTCGAACAACAGTCCGGAGCTCTGCAACGAAGGCAGGAAACATTAAATGAATTGCAAAGAAGTCTCGAACTTCGAGAAGAGGAAGTTCTAAGAAGCGAAGAGCAAATACGGATAAGGGAAGAAGAATTAGATAATCTTCAATTAAGTCTAAACCTGCGCTCAGAACGTATCGAAAATAAAGATGAGGGTCTACGATATAACGTGCAATCCTTGTTGAATATACCACCAGAAAACGCAGTAAAGATACTGGTGGAATACGACGATCAGCTTCTTGTCGATACATTGATGATAGCTGATTTGATTGCGACCGAAAATCAAAGTCTCTCCTTGGTACCATTATGGTTATCCCTTATGGAACCAGAGCGAGCTTCTGATATACAGAAGAAAATTATATATAGATAAGGACGTCTATGACTTTACTTTCCTTGCAGCAGAACAACTATGGAAAGTTGTTTGCTTC
>JACSEG010000060.1_pt1 | contig 20307 bp, 19 predicted proteins | sample 8225521 | NCBI WGS metagenome assembly JACSEG01 (sample SAMN15705060, study PRJNA637333) | viral metagenome | isolation source: viral RNA from sea star tissue | host: Pisaster ochraceus | place: USA:Santa Cruz | collected 2018
TCCATTTTCTCGATGTACATCCATTTTCTCGATGTACATCCATTTTCTCGATGTACATCCATTTTCTCGATGTACATCCATTTTCTCGATGTACATCCATTTTCTCGATGTACATCCATTTTCTCGACGCAGATTAATCTCTTATAATCTACAAAGGAGTTTATCTTGTCGATATAATTATATCAACCATATAGACACAATTTTTTGCTGGAGTAATCCCCAAAACAAATAACTGATGACTAATGAACCGTTATTTCCACCGGAATTTTCTTGTCAATAGTCGAGCCATCACCTGGTTGCCCGGCACCATTGTTATCAAAAGCCATAGGGTGCCACCGGTCTTGAGAATATTATCTTTACTTGACAAAAAAAGGGAATTTATCGCACTATTTTCTTAATTCCTGTTATCTATTTCAGGAAGGCAAAACAGTCGAACCTGCCATGGTATCTACAACCATTGGCCGGGAACCCAACCGCGCAGTTATTTCAAACAAGGAGGATATATGAGATACATCCTGTTGGCATTGTCATTTACATGTTTGTTCGGAGCGTGTAATCAAGAAGCTAAAACCGCATCACCTTCAACAGTTGACACAAAGACAGTTGAAACCAGGATGGTCACTGATCACTTTGGAAATACGGTGGAGATACCTACGCATCCTGCACGCATAGCGACACTACATGGCCCCTCTGCAACAGTATTATTGACCGAGTTAGGCTTGGCCGACAGGATAATAGGCACTGCCACCCGCATCAAGTCAGAGACAGGACAACCGTACATCAGAGGAGTGGAAGAAATATTTGGAACAACACTTGAGGAGTCGGGTTATTATAACTACGGACCTAAAGGAAAAGATATTGAACAGATAAAATTATCTAAACCAGATTTAATCATCGGGTGGGAACAGAACGCGAATAGCAAATACGATATATTAAATAGCATAGCACCTACTGTGATACTTTCCACCTATTCTCAGGATGTCGCAAAAGATATATTCAAAATGTATAGGGATTTAGCGTCATGGGTAGGATCTGAAAAGGTTTTTGATGAGAAATACAAAAAATATCAAAAAAAGATAAAGAATATACAATCGCGATTGCCTCAAGGATTCTTAGAAAGGACGATAGCATACTTGGCTCCTCACATAAGCAAGGGGAAAATAGGAGCCAACCTTCACAATAAGGCATTCACACGTGTGTTGTATGATATCGGACTAAAGCCACATCCATTTTTATTTGAAGTACTCGGAGACTCCGGATGGAATCCTGACCTGTCACCCGAAGTCATAGGTGGTTTTTATAATGCAGATTATATTTTAAGTACATATCGCAATCAAACAGGTGAAACAGTACAAACTGTACTGGAAGGCTTCGACAAGGTTTCAGAAGGATGGAGGGACATATTACATGCATATAAAAACGATAATATGCTAATCCTCAACCGGGAACTTGCGGCTACGGCTACTTTTGCAGGCTGTCATTATGTACTCGATGAGTTTGAAAAGTATATCAAGTAATAGGGGATAATTTTGAAGCATACGGTGAACTTGCGACATGGATAGGCAAAGAAAAGCGATACAATGAACTTCAAACGAAATATAAAAAGCGATTAAAAGAAGTAAAGGCAAAATTTACTACATATCCTGCCACGAAAACAGTTGTACATATAACAGTGCTTATAGGTAAGGGGCATCTTGGCATAAGTCAATACTACGGGTGTATGACGAAAGTGGGGTATGACTTGGGATTGCAAAAAGCGCAATTCATTCAAAAAACTTTGCTGCAAATGAAAACCAGAAAAAGTAAGCCCTGAAATTATCGGAGAGTTTGCTGATACAGATTATATTTTCAGTACATATAAAAGCATGACCAATGACTCTATAGAATCAGTATATGAAGCATTCGATAAGTAGACCGAATATATATTATACGCAGTAAAGGCAATTATTCATTATTCGGTCTCAATCTGATATAAAAATAAAAAAACACAACAAGGGACGACATTAATAACGTGAAGGAAAATTGCAGTACCAGATTAATTGCTCTTCCTTTGAGATCGTTAAACAGCCATTCGTACAGCAATAATCCAATACAGGAACCGGCTATTGAAAAAATAAAAACCGCAATGTTTCGCGTATTACTGCGAAATTTGTATATAATGGACGCAATCGCTGTCACAAGAGCCGAACTGATAAGTATGGACATGGAATTCAATATGTAAATTTGCATGCGTATTCCCTATGAACCGAGGTTTTGATTTAACCTGACAAGGTCTGTTTTCGGACTGACATCTGGTTCCGAATATTTGGTTCCTTCCTTGAAGGTACTGTTAAAGCCGAATACGGCTATTGCCAAATATAAATCGCTGCCAGATATGGATTTTACGTCGTCGTCTTCCAAAGCGACGCTGAAAAAACCTTCGTTGTTTGAGCGCCTGAGATTTGAGGGTTTGTCCGGAGCGGAAGGTTCCTTGACGTGTAGAACCAACTCCTGAGCGGAATTATCGTATTTCAAATAAACGCCTGAACCTGCGCTGCTGTTAAATGAATCAATGTTCTTTCCTCCTGCCATGACATCTCCGTCAAAAAGACCTGGATAATCATTTACTTCGATGGTCGGAATGGGAGTTCCCGGTACCTCTGAAATGTGAACCGGCGAAAACCCGAGATTCACAGCCGTATTATAGGCTCCTGTGGTGGATGATTGCTGTTCTATTTTATTCCGCGTATTCTCGTAATCTGACTCATTTGAAAGTTTAAATATTCCGTAAAGTATTACAACACCCCGGGTATTAATTGTGTCCGATTCGCCAAAGTCTAAATAAATATCGTCATTTATCTTTCTCAATTCGACGGAAAACGGAGGAGGAGAAATTTGCGGTATTCCGCAGGAAGCCAACATGGCGATAAATGGAACAAAATACAGCAGACGAAACATGTGGTTAATTATATCAGTACAATCTATTCAGTGCCAATATAGGGTTCGATGGCCACCAATTCGCCTGACATCTTCAAGCTAATTTTCCTTGAACAAAATTAATAAATCAAGTAACCAGCATATACTTGGCATCGTCTATATCCGCAGTACTGGTATCCATTGATGCGTGTCGAATGCCGTCTTTATCTGATGTATATCCATAGAGGCTTTTAAATGCATCCTTCATTGCTGGATGTAGACCAAGTTCAGTCGCGTATTTATTTAGTAGTTCGCCTAATGGCTTTTTTTTTCCCGTCTTCTTCATTACGAAACTTTCAACAGCAGAAATGGATTCTTTGATTGAATTTTCATAATCCGGTTCATTCTTGTCTGAAAGAAGTGAAAGTGCTTTTTGCAAATGAATGCGGACAGGATCGATTGGAGTTGATAATCCTTTTTCGATAGCAGCAATTTCTTGTTCGTCTGTAATGGGTATAAATTGAAAATCGATAAATCTATATGGGGCCACTTCCCTTTTCAATATACTATTTATATCTTTTGAAAAATTAGATTTTTCATCAATTATAAGATCATCTGAAAAATCAGCTGAAAGATCTACAAAAGCAGCACGAAATGGGTAATAGTCGCTAACCGCTTCGATAAAATCGAATGTTTCAGCATAGTTAGCATTGTCAAAATATTCATCGAGGATTTGGATTTTACTATCTATAGAATTTGGGATTTGGTCGATTTTCCTATGGAAGTAGTTGATGTAAAGTTCTTTAATTAATTTGGTAAGGTGGAACTCTACATTATTATAATTATATGTGATCAAATCACTGGTTAATCCGAAATGGATAGCTATCACATTCCATAACCCGGTTCTTAAATCTGGGCTAATTTCATTTAGAGCCAATAGAGTTTTAGGTGCCTTTAATCCATTCCGTTCTGAAAAACTCACTATTACCTCATTTTAATTACTCGCCCGAGTCAGGCACTTTTCCTTCGACTTCCAGAGCTATTAATCGATTTTGCGCGAAATTGGCCCATCCGCTGGCGCTGTAGTCATTCAGAAGTCGATTGTAATATTCTGTGGCAGACGCGAAATCACCTTGTTGTTCGTGTATCCTGGCTATGGTGAAAATAACCCGCGGCTCATGGGGGCTGTCGCGCTCCTCGACCAGTCTAACCAAAATGGTTTTGGCGGAATCTATATCGCCGGTTTCTTCGTACAAAAGCCCGAGTTTCAGCATGGCGATATCGGCAAGATACCCCTTTGCGTCGGCGATAATTTTTAGTTCGGACATGCTGTTTTCCGTATCATCGGCGGTTTCATAAACCGTCGCCCTGAGAAAATGCTGACGAAATTGGGCGTAGCTTCCGCCGGGAAAGGTATGCGAATTAATTTCAGCGAGTATCTCCGCGGGATCCAGGTCCGCATCTTCTCCTTGTTCAGATTGCCATTCAGTCACGCTGCTTTCCAGCTCATGGAGTTCGAGTGCGACGGAATTCTGGCGGTTGCGGAAAACTTCCGTTCCTATAACCACGGCGATTATTCCAAGCACAATTAATGCGGCGAGTATGCCCAGGGGTATCCGGAATCGGATCACAAATGCCGTCAATTTCTCCTGAAACGATGCCGGTTTGTTCTCTAACATTTCTTGTTACTCCTTTTCTATTCCAAGCTCCCGTATCAGCCGGGAAAGATAGGTTCGTTGTATTTCCAATTGCTCTGCGGCAAGGGTTTGGTTCCAACTGCTTTCAAGCAAGGTGGAACGAATCAAGTGTTTTTTAAAAAGATTGAGGGAGTCTTTCAAGCTTTTTCCCAAATATAAATCTCCGTTAAAATCCTCCCCCGCCAAATGCAAATGCTCCGGCTGGAGATTTTTGGACGTACACAATACAACGGCGCGTTCTACAGCGTTGTGCAACTCCCGTATATTTCCCGGCCAGGCATATGCCACGAGCTGTTCAAACGCCTCGGGACTGAATCCTCCGATATTCTTGTTGAGCTCCTGGCTTATCTTTTTTAGAAAATGCTCGGCGAGTAGAGGAATATCTTCCCTGCGGCGTCGCAAGGGCGGTATGGTCAGCGGTATTACATTTAATCGATAGAATAAGTCTTCCCTGAATCGGCCTTCCTGAACCTCGGTTTCAAGCAGCTTGTTGCTTGCCGCGACTATGCGTATATCGGCTGTTTTCACCTGGTTGGATCCCAAGGCTTCGTATTTGCCCGATTCCAGAACCCGCAATAACTTTGCTTGCACTCCCGGAGAAATATCCGCAATTTCATCGAGAAACAACGTCCCGCCCCGCGCGGCCTCTATTTTTCCGGGACGATCCTTGTGGGCATCGGTAAACGCGCCACGGACATGACCGAATAATTCGCTTTCCAGCAATTGCTCTGGTATTGACGGACAGTTAACCCGTATGAGAGGCCCGTTTTTTCTTCCCGAATGAAGGTGAATTTGCTCGGCGGCCAATTCCTTGCCTACCCCGCTTTCGCCCTGGATGAGAATCGAAGCGTCGCTTGCGGCGATTTTTTGAATCATTCCCATTACCTGGGACATTGCCTGCGACTGGTACAATAGTTCCCGATATCCCGTATTCTCCCGTTGGGTCGTACCTTCCAATTCCTTTATTCGAAGTCGATCTCGAAGGCGAGCCTTCGAATTGATAATGGCAAGAGCCGCCTGGTTGGCAAAAATTTCCAGCCATTGGCGGTCTTCTTCGTTAAAGCGATCTCCGCTGGTTTTATTAATAATTTCAATTACGCCGATGCAGGAATTCCAAACGCGCATTGGCACTGCAAGTATGCTTTTGGTCTTGTAACCGATCTGCTTGGATATATTGGCGTAAAAACGACTATCCTCATCCACGTCATTGACAATAATGCTCAGGTTTTTTTGCGCGACCCAACCTGCAATGCCCTCGCTCTGTTTGAGGGTAAAATCCATTACTTCGGAGCCTTTGGGACCCAAAGCAATTTCAAAACGCAACGTGCCGTCGTTTTCGTTAGTCATAAGAACCGACGCCGATTCACCCACCGTGAGATTCATTGCACACTCAAGTATTTTCTGGAGTTGATCCCTGGGATCGGAATAATCACCATTTATACTTGAATTGATTTCAATCAGTTTTTGAATTTTTTGAGACGAATCAGCGTGATTGAGCATTAGCGGAACTCCGGAGAACTATTCTTCGTCTTTGTTCATAAAGTCCGCAAGCGTCGCGGAGCTTGTATCGTCACCGCTATCGGTGATATATTTTTCAATTTTTTGGCGCTCCTGTGCTCTGGTCATTTCCCGGATACTGAGAGACAGTTTTTGCCTTCCCCGGTTTAACTCGATAATGGCTGCACTGAGTTTTTGGCCTTCCTTGTAGCGGGACAGTTCCTCATCGAGATTCAATTCCCTGGCATTGCCAAGATGGACTTTGGGAATAAGCCCTTCTATGCCACCCTCAACCCGTACAAATACACCGAAATCGGTCACATTGGTAACTTCGCCCTCAATTATGGCGCCTTCGCGATAATTCTCCCGCAGATCTCTCCACGGATCTTTCTCCAACTGCTTCACTCCGAGGCGAATATTGTGAGTTTCGGCATTGCTTTCAATTACAATGACCTGGATTTCTTCGCCTTCTTTGAGAACGGCACCGGGATTTTTGTATTTCTTGGTCCATGATAAATCATCGACATGTAAAAACCCGTCAATTCCTTCCTCTAACTCTACGAAGGCACCGGTATTGGTAATTTTCTTGACTACTCTCGCAAATTTACTGCCTTCGGGATAATTGGTTTCAATTTCATCCCATGGATTGGCAAGCACCTGCTTAATCCCCAAGCTAACTTTTCTGGCACCCAAATCGAAACCCAGTATTTTGGTACGTACTTCATCGCCGATGGACAAAACCTCTTTCGGGTGCTTGATTCTTTTGATCCAGGACAGCTCGCTTATATGCGCAAGACCTTCGATACCGTTTTCCAGTTCGATAAATGCGCCGAAATCGGTAAGTTTGGTTACCCTACCCTTTACGACATCGTGGAGTTGAAATCTGTCGGTAAACGTTTCCCAAGGGTTTTCAGCCATGTCTTTAAGGCTGAGATTGATTTTCTTGTTTTCAATATCGAGGCGGGCAATCTTGAGTTGGAGCAGATCTCCTTTTTTGACGTAATCCTTGGGACGCACCACATGCCCCCAGCTCATATCGTTGACGTGAAGCAAACCGTCAAATCCCCCCAAGTCCACAAACGCACCGAAGAAAGTAAAGGATTTAACGGTGCCTTCGACTACATCGCCCTCCGATGTGGATTCAAAAAACTCCCTTCGTTTATTGTCTACTTCTTCTTCGAGCCATCGTCGCCTCGAAAGAATGATATTTACCCTGTTATCGCTGTAAAGTCGCTCGATATAAAAAAGAGATTTTGTATTCACATAGTTTTCGGGTTCTTCGACTCTAAACAAATCCATTTTTGATATGGGATTGAACCCGTTATTGCCGCCGCCCAAATCGATTTCAAAACCGCCCTTGACTACTTTTGCAATCCTGCCCTCCACGGGTTTCTGATCCTGATGGGCGATTTTCAGCTCTTGCCAGACAACTTTTTCATCGGCTTTCCGCTTTGAAACGACAACTTCTCCGTTGCGACCTTCTTTTGTAACAAGAATGACTCGCACCGTATCGCCGAGGGAAGGAGGTTCTTCGAATTCGCTGAGATTAATTTTACCTTCTGATTTATAACCGACATCAATAAAAACCTGTTCGCTGGTTACGGCAACTATACTGCCATCGACGAGCTGACCGGCCTCTAGCTCTCCAAGGGATTTGAGGTACTCCTCCTGCAGCTCATTCTGGAGGGACTTTCCCGTGCTTGAACCCTGCTGTTCATTTTCTGTCATACTGCTATTGTACTCCTGAGTGATTTTTGTATTTTTGAATGTATCTGATTACAATGGCACATACTTGTTCAATGGTCAAGTCGGAGGTATCTAAATAGATCGCCCCTTCCGGACGAATCAGAGCGCCGAAGTCTTTTGTTTTATCTATGTGGTCTCGCTGGGCGATGCTCACTTTGAGTTCTTCAAGCGTATATCGACTTGTACCTTCTGCATATCTCCGGGTGGCTCTGGCGTCTATGCTGGCATCCAGATACATTTTTATCTCTGCATGGGGAAATACAATGCTTCCCATATCCCTGCCCTCCACCACGATATCGTCGGTTTTGCTGGTGGTTCGCAGTACCGTGTTAACAATTTTGCGTATGCCGATTACCACGGACAAGGGCGCAACAAGAGCATCTATATCGTCGTTGCGGATTTCATTTGCTGGCAGTTTTCTTCCATCCAAAACCACCGAATTTTCGACTATCGACAAATCAAAATTGTGGGCACTGTCTACTATCACTGTGGGTTTGGAAGAAATCAACGCTCCCAGCGCAGGGCCAAAAAGCCGTTTTAATCCGACTGTTATTGCCCGGTAAATGCTTCCCGAATTGAGATACATAAAATTGCTCTCCCGGGATATTCTATCGGCAACTGTGCTCTTCCCGGTTCCAGCCGGGCCGTCAATAGTAACAATCAAGGATTTCTTTTTCCCCGTCTGGATGGTGAATTTTTTTTGTTTTTGGCGGCAAGGGATAAAAGATTAGATATTTCCGACGCTGAAAGATTGCGGAATTTTCCGCTTTTTAACTTTCCCAAATGAAGATTGCCGTACTGAACGCGGAGCAAACTTTTGATTGCAACATTTCCGTGGACAAATACGTTTCGGATTTCCCTGTTTTTTCCCTCGGTCAGGCTCAACTCGACGGATTTCGGAGCAATAAATTGAAATTTTTCAAGGCGATATAAAACTCCGCGCACCCTGATCCCCGAGCACCATGTTTCCAACAATTCCCCGGGAATTTTTTCCCGGGCGTCCACCCTGTATTTTTTGATAATGCCCGCACGTGGGTGGCCAATGGAATGGGCGAAATTCCCGTCGTTACTTATCAACAAGATTCCGCTACTCATAAAGTCCAGCCTACCGATGCTGAACAAGCGTTGCGAAAACGAATTTGCGATGAGATCGTAAATGCTGGTTCTTCCTTCCGGATCGTTTGCAGTGCAAATAACTCCGGAGGGTTTGTTGAGTACAAGGTACAGTTTCTCTTCTTCGATTACCAGCACGCGGCCGTCAAGCTGGATCAAATCATCTTCACCTACCCGGTGCCCTGGTTCCGTAACGCGTTTGCCGTTAACGCGCACCCGGCCACTTTGAATGATATCCGCCGAAGCCCGGCGGCTGGCAACTCCGCTGCGACTGAGATAGAGCTGCAATCGGACATCCTCCATCACTGCTCCTCATTTCGCAATTCAAAACGGGCTTCATCTAGCTCGTCCAGTTTCGGCAATTCGGAAATGCTCGAAAGGCGAAACATTTTCAGAAACTGCCGGGTAGTACCGTATTGGGAGGGCCTGCCGGGGGCGTCTTTTTTACCCACCTCCTGGACGAATTCCCGTTGAACCAGCGTCTTGATCATGGGATCAGACGAAACCCCCCGTATGCTTTCAATCTCGCCCCGGGTTATGGGCTGGCTGTACGCAATTATGCTCAACGTTTCCATTGCCGCCTTTGAGAGACGGTGGCTGTTCCGCTTGCCGTAGCTGTCTTTTAAGTGGTTCCACAAGGACTGTTTGGGAGAAAGTTGAAAGGAATCGCCCAATTTTACAATCTCCAAACCTCGTTCATCATTCCGGTAGATATCTTCCAGTTGGGCAAGTACTGTTTTGACGGCTTCGCGGGAGAGACCGGATATTTTCATTAAACCATTAACATGAATCGGGTCGGTTTCAAGAAAAAGTATCGCCTCAACAAGAGCCATCTCAGTTTTCAACAACATCCTCCCGTTCTCCCCTTTCATGTTTTCTAATCATGATATCACCGAAAAAGCGATTCTGATAAATCCGGATTATTTTGAATTTAACCGATTCGAGAATGGCGAGAAAAGCACATATAATGTCCATAATCGAATCTGGTCGCACAATAATTCGCTGGAACGGGAATTCGCCGTTTTCTTCCAGCAATTCGCGAATGAGGGTCAACTTTTCATTTACGCTGACTTCTTCGTATAAATCGATAATGCGCTCCGGAGTTAGTCCTTTCATAAGACGGGAAAATGTCGTAAGCAAATCCCAAACTTCCATTTCGTGCCACATTGGCTCATCATCGGCGAAAGGCAAATTCCTCTGGGTCTTTTCTCTTTCTATGACCCATTCATTTTCCCGCTCCTTTTCCATCATTAGTTCGCTCAATTTTTTGTATTTCTGATATTCGATAAGCCTTTCCACTAATTTCTGGCGTGGGTCTTCCAACTCGTCTTCCAGGTCAATTTCCACAGGCAATAGCATTCTGCTTTTGATATAGAGCAAGGTGGATGCCATCAGATAAAATTCAGAAATATTTTCCAGATCCGAAGCCCCGGTATTCTTCATAAAATCAAGGAACTGAGCGGTAATAGTTGCTATGGGAATGTCATAGATATTTACCTCGTTCTTTTTTATTAAAAACAAAAGAAGATCCAGGGGTCCTTCGAAATCCTTCAAATGAAATTGGGCGGCCGGGGATGGATTCAATGATCATTCCTCAGTTCAGAAATGAGTTCATTATAAAGTGCGCTCTGATGGAGGTAAATACCCTGATCTTTATCGCTTTCCAGGCGTTCCAGATAATAGCTCACAGGCAGCGAAGTTACCGGGTCTGAAAGCCCGGGTTCGATTTCAAGGAGGGGCAACAGTACGAATTTTCTGTTTCTGTAATCGCAATGTGGCAGGGTTAAGTCATTGCTCTTTAACGATCGACGGCCGTAGATGATCATGTCGATATCCAAGCGTCGAGGGCCTTTGGGTATTTCAATGAGGCGGTTGCGTCCGAAATCTGCTTCGACAGATTGCAGGTACCGCAATCCGTCCAACGGTTCTACTTCAGTTTTTAGGCGAAGCGCACAATTGTAAAAATCTGGCTGGTTCCTGAAAAGTACCGCTTTGCTTTTGTAGAGAGAACTTATGCCGTTTATCTCAAGTCTTTTCGAGATTTTGCGAATTGCCGATACAATAATGTGTTCGCTGATCCCTGTATTACTTCCGAGACTGAGATAGAGATTTGATCCAAAATCGGTATAAATCATGTTCCATTTGAAAGTGTCGCGACGTTCCTCAGCTTTTGCGGGCGTTTGTCGCGACGTTCCTCAGCCCTGCGGGCGTTTGTCGCGACGTTCCTCAGCCCTGCGGGTTTGTGGTACGTCGCTGGTACGGTACGTCGCTGGTACGGTACGTCGCTGAAAAAAGCTATAAAAGTTCTTCTGTATCTGCGGGCTTTGCCTTTACCTTCTCCGCAGATACAGAAGAGGCACTCGTTTTCGGTGGGGGATTCTTTTTTTCATCGGTTTTGCCCTTGCCGACGAGAAGTTCGTTGGGGAAAAGTTGAACCCTTAATTTGGTTTCTATTTCATCGTACAGATTTGCATTATTCAAGAGATAATCCGTTGCATTCTCTTTTCCCTGTCCGATTCGTTCGTCGCCGTAGCTATACCAACTGCCACTTTTGTTGATATACCCGTATTTCACCGCTGCGTCCACCAGGCTTCCTGGAGCCGAAACTCCCTTGCCGAACATAATGTCCATTTCCACGCGCTTAAACGGCGGAGCTACTTTGTTTTTAACTACTTTTACACGCACGGTATTTCCCACGGCATTATCCGTTCCCTTGGAAATTGTTTCCACCTTTCTCACTTCGAGGCGTACCGAGGAGTAAAATTTCAGCGCATTGCCTCCTGTGGTAGTTTCGGGATTGCCGAACATTACTCCAATTTTCATCCGTATCTGGTTGATAAATATCAGGCAGGCACCGGATTTGGCAATGGTAGCGGTGAGCTTTCTCAAAGCCTGGCTCATCAATCTGGCTTGAAGACCTACATGACTATCTCCCATATCACCGTTAATTTCGGCTTGGGGGGTAAGGGCCGCAACGGAATCAACGACAATGATATCCATGCTACCGGAACGCACCAAGGTCTCCGCAATTTCAAGAGCTTGCTCACCGTTATCCGGCTGGCTTACCCACAGCTCATCAATATTAACGCCGAGATTTTTTGCATATACGGGATCCAGTGCGTGTTCGGCGTCTATAAAGGCCGCTATGCCGCCTCGCTTTTCGGCCTCTGCAATTGCGTGCAGTGCAAGTGTGGTTTTACCCGAAGATTCGGGGCCGTAAATTTCAATGATCCGGCCTTTGGGATACCCCCCCAAGCCGAGAGCTTCGTCCAGTAAAATAGAGCCGCTGGGAATGCACTCTATCTCCATGTTCTTGATGCCGGTTCCCAATTTCATAATGGAGCCTTTGCCGTACTGTTGTTCAATATGCAATCGAGCCGCTTCCAGGGCCTTAACCTTTTCCTCCCGGGATCCAGGAGTTGCTGTCTCTTTGCTTATTGTTTTTTTAGCCATAGTATTATTGCCTCCGGAATAAAGACTGGGGTGAAATACAGGATGATTTATTGTATAGAGTATAAAATCAGCCGCTTCGCTGGTCAAGCTGGGATAAATGCTGACCCGGAACGTTTACCTCCTATTAGTGTGTGTATGCGAAATCTTCGGCATTACTTCTGCTATCGGCGCGCTCAATCCGGGAATACCGCGAAGGGGTTGCGCATCACCTGCGAACATTTCCCGAACGTTGCGAACATCCCCCAATTTCACGTCCCCAGGATATTTCGGTTTCTCTCAACCTGGTTCGTTTTTCCGACGGCGAAATGGAAATAGAATTGTACCACAGTATGGATTGCATTAAGAAGAGGACCTCTGCGAAACATTACAATAATAGAACAGTAGCTTTCACCGTCGCGTTCTGACAGAACTACAAGGTGCAATTCCGTGGGTTTCTGGATACATACCACAATTATTTCCAGCCTTGGCACCGACAGGTTGTACAGCAAGTGTATTCTCCTGACAGCTGACGCCTTCCTTTGTCGCGACGTTTTTCTCCAGCAAAAAAATTGCTGTCGATGTGGTTGATATAATTATAAAGACACGATACACTCTTTTTTAGATTATTCAGTATTAATCTGCGACATAAAAATGGATGTACATCGAGAAAATGGATGTACATCGAGAAAATGGATGTACATCGAGAAAATGGATGTACATCGAGAAAATGGATGTACATCTGCCAAAACAAAGGAGATGTACATGCACACAGCAAGACTGGTTTTCACAGTTATCATGGCTCTGGTATTGATGGGCTGCCCCCCTCCGGTCAGCGATAATTCGGCTGCTCCCCCTCAGAACGGCGATAATTCCAACGATTCTGCTCAAAGTGGCGATAATCCCGCTCCGGGTGACCATAATCCCGAACCAAAAGCCAGGGTTATACCCTATGTATCATCCGGCGAATACCACACTATGGTTATCAAGACCAATGACAGCTTATGGGCCTTTGGTCGAGTTATTGAGGGGCCGCGCCCTGATAACTTGATTGTTGGTGGGTTCACTCCGGTAGCAGTGCTAACCGCCCCTGAAGGCCCGGCAATGACCAGTGTAAAACAGGTATCATCCGGCGCCAAGCACACTATGATTCTCAAGACCAATGGCGACTTATGGGCTATTGGCAGCAATAGTAACGGACAACTGGGTAATGGTGAGAGTGAGCGTGGTCTTGATGTTGTGGAAGTGACTCCGGTACAAGTATTAACCATCGCTGAAGGCCCGGCAATGACCGGTGTCGACCAGGTATCAGCCGGTGCTCGCCACAGCATGATTCTCAAGACCAATGGCGAATTATGGGCTGTTGGTTTGAATAATAGCGGACAACTGGGTAATGGAACGAATGATACCAAGTCGATTCCGGTACCAGTAAAGACCGCCACAGGCCGACCAATGACCGAGGTAGACCAGGTGTCAGCCGGCAATGTCCACAGCATGATTCTCAAGACCAATGGCGAATTATGGGCTGTTGGCTTAAATAATAAAGGGCAACTGGGTAATGGGGATGATACAGGTGCTAATAAGTTGATTCCGGTAGCAGTAAAGCAATCCAATCCAGACGGCAACGGCCCGCCAGTACCAATGACCGAAGTAGACCAGGTATCAGCCGGTGCTACCCACACCATGATTCTCAAGGAAAATGGTGACTTATGGGCTGTTGGTGACAATGAGTTCGGGCAACTAGGTGATAACACGACTGAGAATAAGTCGATTCCGGTAGCAGTAAAGACCTCTACAGGCGAACCAATGACCGGGGTAGCTCAGGTATCAGCCGGCGGGCAGCACAGCATGATTCTCAAAACCAATGGTGACTTATGGGCTGTTGGCCGAAATCATAACGGGCAACTAGGGGATGGCACGACTGATCAAAGGTTGACTCCGGTAGCAGTAAAGCAATCCAATCCAGACGGCAACGGCCCGCCAGTACCAATGACCGAAGTAGCCCAGGTATCTGCCGGCGGTTCCCACACTATAATTGTCAAGGAAAATGGCACCATATGGGCTGTTGGTAGCAATAGTGACGGGCAACTGGGTAATGGTCGTGATAGTCAACTGGGTAACGGTCGTGATAGTAATGAGCCTGAGTCCAGGGAGTTGATTCCCGTGGAAATAACGGTTCGGTAGTGAACAACTACCCGCATTATTCTTCTCTGCGAATAATGCGCAAAAATCTTCCGTCAAGGCGGAATTCCGAATTATTATCGCTTGAGACCTGTGCTATCAGTTCCACCGACTCTCCGCCGCGTAAATCAGCTGCGAATTCCAATTGAACCGGCACCCTTCCTTGTAATATTCTGCCGGTTTCAAACCCCACCAACAACTCGAAATCAAGACTGGTTTCCGTAACTTCCAGATTTGCGATTCGCCCCCTCCACTGTACATATACTCCGTTGTACAACAGCGAATCCTGAGAAACCTCCGCGTACGAAAATCCATCGGTAAAATTGGTAAAAGTCGGTTCCACCAGTTGTCCAAAAAGGAGCGAAATTCGATCTTTTACTTCGAGAGGAGCATTGGAGAGCAATACCCGGTTTCCGTGATACCGGACGAGATTATCTTTAATTTGGTGAAACGCCCTCCGCACCTTTTGAATTTCCTGTTCCAATTCCTGATCGGTAAAAATGAGCTGTGCAAATTGCGAATAATCGGAAATGGAATAATCCCGGAGGTTGAACTCCAGGAATTGATGGCCTGGACGGCTGGGCTGGGGAGTCTGTAGCCGCGAAAATAATAACCACAGGGCTACCGTCAGTCCTGCACAGAAGAGAACCGCCAAGGCGACGGGCATGACTGCCGGCCAGTAAAGCAGTGGTTGCCTGGGCAGAATTCCCGCAAGGCGGTTTTCGTCAATCATATTCAGCCAATCGTCTTCTTCCAGGATTTTGGCCAATTCCAGAGCTTTTTTTGCCTGCCGGTTTGACGACTCAATATCCAGTACATCTAGCCACAAACGCAAAGCATCGGTAATTTGTCGTCTTCTGAGCATAACGACCGCCAGACCCAGCAGGGTAGAAACTCGCCCGGATTCCAGGTCCAATGCGCGCTTAAAATAACTGTACGCGCCGCCAAAATCGCCGGTTTGCAGGCAAGAATAGGCCAGTAGTTCGTGATAGAGAGGCTCTTTTCTATAGAGAAAAATCTGGGGACTAAGTAGCGATATTACCTGACCGTATTTCTTTTTTCGATAGAGAAGATTTGCCTGGGATAAATCGCTGTTGCCACGCGTTCTGGATTTCATGAAACCGTCTGTTGATCACTCAAGATTCTGCTGGATCATTTCCAGAATTTGACGCAGGGCTTCAACCTCTTCCCTGCCGGGACTTGACCGCGAATCCAAAAGCCGATCGATTTGAGCGCTGAGTACATCCACGCTCTTGATATCCTGAATATATGGACGGATCCCGTTGATTTCGCCGGGAGAGAATTCCCATTCTTCGGCAGGTTCGGCAGTTTTCGATGTTTGGAGAAAATCAACGCGCATTGGAACCGCGGATTTAGTGGTGTCGAGTACAAAACCCATGGGCATCGCCCGGGAAAGTGCCGCCGCACTCGTCCTGTTTTCTCCGGTATAGGCGCTCATAATCAAGCGATAGGTTACCGTATCCCGGGGTTTGAGTTCACGGGGACCGTAGTAAATAACCAGTGCGCTATCGTTTATGGAAAACGGAAGCAGGTTAAAATTCCTGTCTTCCCGGGCTTCGTATTCCCAACTGCTTTCGTTAAGTCGCTTCCAATTGGCTGCAACCACTTTGCGGGGAGGGGTTGCCCCGCCGGAGCTGAGAAAAAATTCCAGTCCGATTTGTTCGTTTGAACTGACAATTGAAGATTCGTTTCGGTTCGGATTGAGGGCGTATTCTCTGACCACTGCCGGAACCATTGCTGTTGAAAAATGCGCCGAAGACGATTCTCCCAATGTGGTATCGATTATCTGCCGAAGGCCCGATGAAAAGCTTTTATTTCCGCGGTTCGAGATTGTGTAGTCAATTGCCAGCCCCTGTATTTTACCGGATTCCGGAGATCCAGGAAAGGTAAACTTCATTTCAATGCGCAGATTCGCCCAATCGTACTGTACGTTAACCGCATCGTTGAATTCCTGTATGCTCAATACAATCTGTTTTTCGTCACCCAGCCTGACGACGCTATCGCCATATTTAAAGGAAAGATACGAAGTATGCGAATTGTCGCTAAAAAACAACGGCACTCGTTGGCGGTTGTGTTGGTACGACAAACTGAACCGTCCACTTTCCTCATTAATAGAGAGGTGATAATTTCCGGCAGTATATTCCAGTCCTGTTACGGGGAAGACAGCAAAAACAATCGCTATGAACAGTACGGGAATACGGGGCGATATATTCAATTAATTCTCCTGGGAATCCTGTACCAGCCGTTCAAGCCGTGTAATCAAGGATTCCTTTAGGGCAAGAGTTTCTTCTTTTATTTTGATAAGTTCCAGTCTCAGGGCAAAATCTTCGCTATCCGGATTTATGGTTAGTTCGCGAGTCGCGCTCCGGGAGGCACCCTCAGACGCGCTGTTATTCCGGGTGCTGCGAATTTGATTTTCAAGCCGTATGATGGTATTTGTTTGACTGTCAATTTGATCCTGAAGCGTTGCACGCTCATCTTCCAGCCGGGCAATCTTGCCAATCAAGTTATTAATTTCTTCCTGAACCCTGACGTCGGCTGTTCCGACCATCCGGCTTTGATAGGAGGTAATGGCCTCCCTGTATTCCAGTTCTTTCCGTCTGAATTCTTCTATGCTCCGAATTGATTCCTCGTGGGTCCATTGGAGAAGTTTGAGCAGCTCCTGTTCCCGCCTGTTCATATTTATTACTGCAAGCCGATATCTCGAAGCTTCCACTCTGGAACCGTTGGGAAATTCTTCTATTACCGCATTGAACATTTTTTCCGCATTTTCCAGCTGGCCCAGGTTAAACAAGGCTTCGCCGGTCCAGTAATAGGCATTGGCGACAAAGGGATTTGACGAGTACGATGTTATAAATTCCGAGAAAGCCTGAATAGCGGCTTCGTATTGGGCCGAAAGAAAGATCACCCTCCCCCGTTGGTACATTCCTTCGGGGAAATTCGAATTTTTTTTAAAATTTGCGAGGAAGAACTCCAGGTTCCTTTCGGCGTCGGAAATGCGGTTTTGGGCGATGAGCACCTTCGCGATCCAGAAATAAGCATCGCCGCGCAGCGCCGCGTATTGGGTGTCAAGGAGAATTTGCCTGAAACCTGAAAGTGCTTGAGCGTAACGGCGGTTTTGGAAGTTTCCAATTGCGGAATCAAAGACGCTCACACCACTTTGGGCTATAACAGCAACACCAAGCAGCAAAAACAGAGCGAGTAAACAAATTTTTTTCACAATTATTTTCCTTATTTACGTAGATCGGAAAAAAAGGTTCTCTGTTACACCCTTTTCTCACCTCTCAATAGCGAGGTATACGCAGCTTTGTCCTTTGCGGAAAAGAATGCGCTTCCGCTGACTATGACGTCGGCGCCGGCCTCCCGAACCTCCACGACGGTTTTTTCATTAATTCCTCCGTCCACATTAATAACATAGGTATATGCACTTGATTTGCGCAACTCAGCAAGTCGTCTTATTTTGTTTACGCATTGAGAAATCATTTTTTGTCCGCCGAAACCAGGATTAACCGACATAACGAGAACCTGATCCACGAATGGTAAAAGTTCAGAACAAGATTCTATCGAAGTAGAGGGAACCAGGCTAATTCCCGCTTTCACCTTCCTGGCCTCTATCCTTTGAATCAGCCTGTGGGAGTGGATACATGCTTCTACATGAAAAATTACGTGATCCGCACCGGCGTCTATAAAACTATCCGCCAGTTCATCGGGGTTGGACACCATGAGATGAACGTCCAATGGCAAGCGGGTTCGTTTTCTAATATCCGAAACCATTTTTGGTCCCATCGTTAGATTCGGTACGAAATGGCCGTCCATTATGTCCAGATGTATCCAATCTGCACCGGCTTCTTCAATTTCTTCGATCGCTCGAGCCAAATCAGAAAAATCGGCCGAGAGTATGGAAGGCGCTATTTTTGGCAACGGATAACCCATGGTTATATATTTACCAAAAATACTAATTGCTGCATAGTAAATACGTTGGGATGTTAAAAAAGCGAGACGAATACCACGGTCAAATAGATGAATTGCTCACACAGGCACGGGAGTACATCGCCCAAGGCCGTTTGCGCGACGGTTATGAGTGCATGGACAAGTCCCTGGCTCTGGATTTTGATCATCCCAGAGTAATGTCGGGATTAAAATACATTAATTTTTGGCAGGAGCGCATTCGGAGCACCATTTCTCACAACGAAAGCATGGAACAGGCCGAGATGTTCCTGCAGCATTGGAGGGATTTTACGCAATTCATTGCCGACTTTCCCAGAGATGAACAGTTTATACAGAGTTTCCGTCATCTTGTCTTCTCCAGGGTATACAGTCTTTTTGAGAAGGTGCCAGACGCCGCGGAGGATCCGGATATCAAAATGTGGTTGGGAATTGCGTGCAAGGGACTGGGAAATTACGAGGAAGCGCAGGAACACCTGGGTCAGGCGCTTTCAATAGCCCAGCCCAGGGCAAGGCTTTTAAGCGAATTGGCGGATGTCTTTGTACTGGTCGGCGAAGAACAGAAGGCAAAGGTGCTTCTCAGGGAAGCATTTTTCGTAGATCCCCAAGACATCGATATATTTTCCTTTGAATCAGAATTTTTTATTCGCCTGTGCACTCAGGTGCTGGAAACCGGGGTAAACATGGAAGAAGCGCGGGAATGGATTCCCGTATACGGAAGCATATGGGGCATACTCAATGTCAAACGCGAGCTACGCGCCCTGGAATACGGCAAGCTTCGACAGAAAATTTTCGCTTTTGAACAAGAAATTCGCGACGAAAACAAAGTATCGCTTGTAAAGCCCCGACTTCTCAATTATTACTTCTGGCTCATTGATCATTTGGTCATGAATCGGGAAGATCAGCGCAAAATTGACGAAATTTTATTGAAAATCCGCAGCATCTCTCCTGAAGTTTATAAGCTGTATACAAACTAGATATCTTTCTATATAATCAATACTAATAGCTTTCACAAAAAAGCCCTTGAGCTTTTACAGTTTCTATTATTCGACTATACCCGGTTTAAATCAGGAGCAGAAAAAGGAATGTCAGAAAAAATTCTCAGCACTATTACCGAACAACTTAACGAAGAAAAATGGACAAGAGCGACATTATCAAATTACACGGTCAATAACTATATTGAACTCGACGCCCTCCTCGATCAGATTTTTGATGAGGGAATTGAAGACGAGGTGATGGAACTCTGTGAGGAACATATTACTCATTCGAAAAACAGCATTATAGCACTCTATCTTTCCGGTATTATAAGTCTCAATCGGCAATCAATTGACGACTCTAATTTGCTGCTCCTCATTAATCTCTTCAGCGAAAATCATAGATGGACTATTGTTAAACATCTCAGCAATAGAATACTTGATTTCGGTGAAAACAGGCACGCCCTCCGCACCCTTGCCGAATGTTTCAGCAATGACGGAGAAACCGAAAAGCTTTACGAAACATGGGAACGATTGATTCGCGTGGATTACGAAGAAGCGGACATTGTGCGCAAACTGGCGGAACACGAGGCCGAAGCAGGGAATATCGACCTCGCCGTATCTCATTACAAAAAAGCATTGTACAGGTATATCAATAAAAAACTTTTTAGTCAGCTTCATGAACTTTGGAGCAAGCTGATAGAACTTGTCCCCGGTGAGACCGAATTTTTTTACCATGCCGAGGGACGGGTGACAAAAATTCTCAATGAAGAGAAGGCGATACAACTACTGGAAGAACTGTACCCGTA
>JACSEG010000061.1_pt1 | contig 20185 bp, 32 predicted proteins | sample 8225521 | NCBI WGS metagenome assembly JACSEG01 (sample SAMN15705060, study PRJNA637333) | viral metagenome | isolation source: viral RNA from sea star tissue | host: Pisaster ochraceus | place: USA:Santa Cruz | collected 2018
CCATTAAAACGCTCTGAAGGGCTTTTTTGACCATTATCCATATCTATAATCCTTTGTTTTGAAAAAACCAGTGTATAGATAACTTGTATTACATGATTTGGTAAATGTACAGTGCCAAAAACGTTTGCACCTGTTGTTCATGTTTTCCCGGTAAAAGCTCTTATGCGGTGAATATGGTTTGTAAATCCGCTTTTAAGTCGTTCATCGGACTGGCCAGTCCCAAAACGAAAATTGCGCTATTTGCCATGTAGATTGCGGGAATAAACAGCACTCCGGAAATCCAGGCATTGGTATTGCCGAACAACGGAAAAACATCTTTAATCGAGCGAGATGAAACAAGCTCTATTCTCGGTTTTTCCATTACCTCAGATACCCGTCGCTTGTCTTCCTCCCCGAGAACGCTGCCCTGCAAACCGATATGAGATACGATGTTAAAGCTGTCGCACTGGAGAAGAACCGCGGTATGGGCATTAAACAAACGGCTTAAGCTCATAAGCGCCTTGAGCTTACTACTGTTTTTATTTCCGAATCCCTTCAGAAACTTGTCGTAATCCAGCCCCTCTTCGGAAAAGACAAGTTTTATCTTTTTCCCGCCGTACGAATAGTATTGTCGGCTTGCAAATTCACCCCTATCCGCATCGTCAATCTCGCTGTTCAATATTTCATCGAAGTCGATATCGTGGGCAGTCTTGAGATAGGCACCTTCAAATTCATCTTCCTGGCCGGAGCCTGTTACTTCATCTACCAGATTGCCCAGCTCGCTGCCTTGACCCGTTTGGCCGTCGGCATAAAGTCCCAGGTTGATGCTGACCATGCCTTCTTCATTTTCCACGATACTATCGCCGTCAGCCGCTTGGGCCAAAATGGACAAAACCTCGTGTATGCCAATCGACGAACTATGTTGGGTTGCCGTGCCGGAGGCGGCATCCATGAGTTCCAAATCTTCTAATTCTTCCAACTCCCCCAGCTCGTCTGGCTCTTCCCGCACTTCACTCACTTCATCACCCCTTCCCGAAGCCTCCAGGGAAGAATTGATCTCGCTTTCTTCCCCAGGCTCCAAAGATCCAATAGCATCCGCCAAATACGAAGTGCCGTAGAAATCGTATGTATCAGCTCCAAGACTACTTAATCCGCTAAAATGCGCACTTTGCATGGCCTGTAGTTCAGTCGCCGGTTGTTCGATCTCATCCTGCCCAATCCGTCGGCTATCCACGGTTCGTTCCAAACCTGTGTCCAAATCAAGCCCGGAAACATCCGCTCCTGCCTCCATCACTTCCAATTGACCCGCGCCGGATTCGTCGGGCGCTTCCAGTTCCCCGTCTTCCCTTAACGCTTCCCCCAACACTTCCAGGGACGCAGCAGCTACAACCTCCGGTATTTCCCCGATTTCGTCGGGCGCCTCGGATTCGTCGGGCTCTTCCAGCGATTCGGCTTCGTCGAGCACTTCAAGCGGCTCGGCTTCGTCGAGTGCCTCCGCTTCGTCAAGTGCTTCAAGTGGTTTGGCTTCTTCAATCGCCTCGGCTTCGTCGAGCACTTCAAGTGGTTCGGCTTCTTCAAGTGCTTCAAGTGGTTTGGCTTCGTCGAGTTCTTCCACTTCCTCAACTTCGACGGCAGTTCCCGGCGAGCCGGAAGCTACGGCATTATTCCCGCTGCGCCCAGGCGCCGAAATCGCATCGGGATTTATTCCCCTGTGTTCAAGCTGGATAGCGATATTTTCGACCAGTTTCTCAAGGTTTCCAGGATCGAAATTTGCGCCTCCGGATAATTGATTACCAAGCCGCCTGCTACCCAATACGTCGAGTATATCATCCCAACTTGTATCGATTAAATCGTCGTATATCTTTTTGTTGCGATTCGAAATGCCGGATGTGATTTTTTTCTTTATATCATTTTTGCGAAGCCGCAGTTCAGTTTGCCATTTGTTCACATCCACAGAACCGCGTTTGTCAATTGCCTGCCTAAGCAAATCCAGCTGAAAACGCTTGACCCGATCCCTGATGACGATTTCACTGTCTTGCCTGAGATTGAGGAGAAGGTAGAGCAAAAGAAATCCGGTAAAAAAGAGAATAAGGGACAAGAATATTTTCATTCCGTCGCCCAATTGCAGCTGGGATATGGGAATCAGGTACGCGGTACTTATTTGCCCGGTCTGCCGCACCCTGACCAGTACTTCGCCCCGGTCGGGCGTCTGCAGGGTTAATTCCTCGTTATTCTTCAATGCAGTCCAACGCCCGGATAGCAAATTAATGACGGCGTCGGGGTTTTTTCCGCCGTTTATCAGAAGTCCGTCGGGCGGAAAAAAGCGTATTCGATCACCGTAGGCAATAAGCTGATTTCGGGTGAGAATATTGTTCAGCGAACTGGTATTTATTTCAAATATTCCATAACCGGAAAAAATATCGTAATCATTAAATACGGGAAAGAGAAAACTCAGTATTTGAAAATCCCTCTCAATTATTCTCAGCCAATTGCCGGATTGTTGAAGTAGCGAATTCTCAATTGCATCGCCCAACGAAAACGGGAACGCTACTTCATCTACCGGTCGGTAGGTAACCACGTTGCCGCTCTGTCTAAAGATATCCGCATCTTTATTGGTACTAAAATGGAGTCTGTTGGCATTTTCATCTATTATTCTCAACGCCACAAATGAAGGAAATTCATTGCGGATTTCAGAAACAAGTTCACGGCGCTTGCGAATATCTTCGGCAGTTTGATTCAGATTAAAACTGCGCTTGAATGCTTCGTGGGAGAGGATCATTTGGGCAGTTTCGACAATGCTCTGTTGATAGGAGATGTAATATGAGCTGACCTCTTCCATACTACGATCCGCCCCTTGCAAAACCCGGGCATTGTAAAATGTGGTTTCAATCTGCTCAAATAAGCCGATTTGTCCCATAAACAGAAATGTACCAGTGAGGATCATTCCAACCACAAGACTGATCAGCAGCTTTTTCATACTTCCCATAAATTACAAAACTTCCACATATAGATTCTTTTATCTATATCGGCAAAAAGAAGTTGTACAAAAGAGCTTGTTCAGTTTGCAGTATGCACATGAAAATGCGACCGGAAAGCCACCCGAGGGCATGCAAAAAACGTATAATCAAAAAATATCTTTGAACTGGAACCCAATACCAAACCGGGGGTGAACGGGATGGGCAGTGGGAGCAGTGGAAATTACAACACCGGCGTCTATAAAAAAATCGCCGACCAAAAATTTTGCCCCTGCATCCATATTGAAAGTACTAACTTTATCCGGCCCCCCAAGCAATCCACCTGTATCCTCAGTCCCAAGCAATCCACCGATATATGGTTGAATGGCTATTATTTTACCGAGTATTTTACCGAGCTTCACTCGCAAAACGGCGTGAAGATAGATATCAAAAAACGTCAGTGATGTGTCCTCGGGGAAGGGTACTTGCGTATACGATAAACCCATTTCACCGCCGACGCTGAGAATATCGCTGAGGTTAACCCTGACGGCGGCAAAACCGCCAAATCGCAACCCAAGCAATAGTGATTTTTCATCTTTTATTTTATTTCCTGTAGGTGCATAGAAATGTTCCCAAACACCTAGTCCTAAATCACTCGATACAGCTTTGAGCGGTTCAGCCTCTGGCGGTTCAGCCTCTGGCGATACAGCCTCTGGCGGTTCAGCCTCTGGCGATACAGCCTCTGGCGATACAGCCTCTGGCGGTTCAGCCTGTGCCGCCAATCCTCCCACCATACCTGCAATGAGGAATAAAGCGATCAAGAGCTTTTTCATCTGGTAATCCTTCCGTTTTCAGGCATTGCGCATTCAGGTATTTTGAAGAAAAGGCCACCCGATCGCATGCAATTCACCCGATCGCGCATGCACATAAACTTAAAATCAAAAAATATCGTTGAACTGGAACCCAATACCCAACCGGGGGTAAACAAGTACACTCTCATCAATGTAAGAAATGACAAAACCGCAGTCGACAAAAAAACCGCCGCTCAAAAATTTTGTCCCTACATGCATATTGACATCAACAGGTTTATTCCCATGATCCCGCAATCCAGCTAGATCCCGACTCCCAAGCAATACACCTGCATATGGTTGCATGGCTTCCATTCGCCAGAGCTTCACGCGTATAAAGACGTCAACGGACATATCTAAAAGCGTCACATTTGTCTCGTTGGGTAAGATCACTCCCATATACGCCACGCCCAGTTCACCGCCGACGCTGATAGTATCGCTGAGGTTAACCCTGACGGCACTAAAAATGCCAATTCGAAACCCTTCAAGCAGTGGTAATATCTTATCGTCTATTTTATTTCCAGGTGCATAGAAATGTTCCCAAACAGCTACTCCTATATCCATCAATACAGGTTTTATCGGTTCAGCTTCGTTTTTTGCAACCTCTGCCGATTCCACCTCTTTTTTGTCAGAATGTGCCGCCAATCCTCCGACTATAACTACAATAAAGAATAAAGCTAACAAGAGCTTTTTCATATAGCACTCCTTGGTTTTTAGTATACAGCTATTTTGGAAAAAAACGCAGCGGGTCGCATGCACATAAACTTAAAATGAAAAAATATCGTTGATCTGGAACCCAAGACCGAACCGGGGGTAAAAGTTAAAACCACCAGGCTCAGTGGGAATGACAACACTGGCGTCTATAAAAAAACCGCCCAACAACAGTTTTGCTCCTGCATGCAAATTGAAATCAAGGGCTTCATCCCGGCCCGCAAGCAATCCACCTACATATGGTTGAAGGGCTACCCCGCCGAACTTCGCGCGCACAATGGCGTGAATGGGCACATCATAACACGCCACTGTTTTTCCGACCATCGAGGGTATTCGCATATACGCAAAGCCCACTTCAGCACCGACGCTGAGAATATCGCTGAGGTTAACCCTGAAGGCGCCAAAACCGCCAGCGCGGAACCCAAGCAGTATTGCCATTATATCTCCGGTTCTAATTGCTCCAGGTGTGTATAAATGTTCCCAAACACCTACTCCCAGATCAATCGATACAGCTTTGAGCGGTTCAGCCGCTTTTTTTTCAGACTTTGCCGCCAATCCTCCAGCCATAACTACAATGAGAAATAAAGCAATCAAGAGCTTTTTCATATAGCACTCCTTAATTTTTCAGACATTAGTCATTCAGTCATTTTAATTGATAGAGATTAATAGTGGCAAGTGCCATGCAAAGTACCATGCAAAAAATTATAAAAACGAAGGCCCGGCAAAGACCCTCGGTAATATATGAGCACAGTAAAAAAATTATTTTGGAGAAAAGTCATTTTTTTATTTCAGGACGATCCACGAGTTCAAGCAACACCATTTCGGCAGCGTCGCCTTGACGCTGGCCGAGTTTGTACACCCTTGTATATCCTCCGTTGCGTTCCTTGAAACAAGGGCCAATATCCGTAAATAGTTTCGCGAGAATTTCCTTGTCTTTTATTCGACGGTTTATCATTCGTCTGTTGTGAACAGAATCTTCTTTTGCCCGGGTAATCATCTTTTCCGCAGTGCGCCGGATTTCCATGGCTTTTGTTTTTGTGGTTTTAATCCGCTCGTAGCGAAAAAGAGAAGTGACCATATTCCGGATGAGCGATTCCCGGTGGCTGGCCTTGCGGTTTAGTGGATTGAATCCGATTCTATGCTTCATCGCTTGCGTCTTCCTTTGGGTCTTGCTTTGGGTCTTCCTTTGCATCCGGAACCTTGGTTGCCCCACGAAGGGCACTGTAATCCGTCATTCCAAGGGAAAGGTTCCACTCCTTGAGCTTTTCCTTTATTTCCTGCAACGACTTCTTTCCAAAGTTTCTTGTTTTTGCAATTTCATCTTCGGTTTTCGACGTCAGATCACCAATAGTTTTGATATTGGCGTTCTTGAGACAGTTGCTGGACCTAACCGACAATTCCAGCTCTTCCACGGGGGTCTCGAGAATTGCCTGTACTCTGGCATTTTCCTCGTCCACGTCCTCTTCCGCCATGATGTCGGTTTCATCGAAGTTAATAAAAATAGTAAAATGATCCTTGGCAATTTTGGCGGCTTCGGCGACGGCGTCGTCGGGTTTTATGGTGCCATCGGTCCAAACTTCAAGCGTGAGCTTGTCGTAGTCGGCCCGATTCCCCACCCGGGTGTTTTCGGTGGAATATACGACCCTTTGAATAGGCGAGAAAACGGCATCCATGGGAATTGTCCCGATGACCTCAATGTATTTCTCATTCAACTCGGCTGGAACATAACCCCGGCCCAGGTTTATTTGAATTTCAATTTCCAGGTTCGCCTTGGGCATACAGCTCAAAAGGTGTAAATCTTTGTTAATTACTTCCACCCCGGTTTCTACCTCGAGACTTGCACCGGTAATCACGGTTTTTCCCTTCACTGCGACCAAAATGGTTTTCTGTTCGGTATCCTCGGGAAGCCGAATCTGAAGCTGCTTCAAGCTGCTTATAAAATCGGACGTATCCTCGACCACTTCAGGGATTGCTTCGAATTCGCTTGAAAGAACATGGGCAGTACCGCCGGCGTCGTATGACGTTATCCGTATCGCGGTTATCGCATAGCCCTGTATACTGGAAAGCAAAATTCTCCGCAGTGAATTGCCGATGGTCGTCCCATATCCACGCTCAAAGGGATATGCGACAAAGCGACCGTAGTCGGGATTTGCTTCACTGTATTCAAAGGTTATCCCTTTTGGTTTTTTAAAACCTTTCAGAAGGTTTTTTTGTGCCATGAATGCTCCTCAGGATGCATTTTGAATCGGCCGTGCCCGCATTAACACAGGTTTCAACAGCGGGACTCAGCCTCAAGTTGTAAAATACAATTTATTCCTCGTTCAACATCGACATAATCGCCGACAACTTGCAGGCGTCGATCAAACTCTGCGAGTTTTTTTGGGTCGGCAACCATTGTGAGGAATCGGAGTTACGTCTTTTATACTCTTGACTCGAAGCCCGAGATTCCCGAGACTGCGAATTGCCGACTCTCGCCCCACTCCGGGCCCTTTGACAAAAACATGTACTTCTTTCAAGCCCGAATCCATGGCTTTTTGTGCTGCCGTTTCGGCAGTGGTCTGGGCCGCATAGGGAGTAGATTTTTTGGCACCCTTGAAGCCCAAACCACCAGCACTTGCCCAGGAAATGGTGTTTCCGAGAAGATCGGTAACCGTAACAATTGTATTGTTAAACGTTGCCTGAATATGTACCTGACCTTCAAATACCGATTGCTTTTCTTTTTTCTTTTTGCCGACCTTAGCCAAATTTCAACCCTCCGGGTATTTACTTTTTCTTTCCCGCTACCGTTTTGCGCCTGCCCTTGCGGGTACGGGCATTTGTTTGAGTCTGCTGCCCCCGCACGGGGAGACCTCTTCGATGCCTCAAACCTCTATATGATCCAATATCCATGAGCCGCTTGATATTCAAACTGATTTCAGTCCGAAGGCGGCCCTCCACTTTGTACTCGTTTTCAAGTATATTCCTGATCGCGTTCGTCTCTTCTGCGGTCAGATCGTTGCTGCGCTTATCCCGGGGAATACCGGCCTTGTCGCAGATCTCCTGCGCCGATGTGCGGCCGATACCGAATATATAGGTAAGAGCAACTTCCATATGCTTGTTTGGCAAGTCAGTTCCGGCAATTCGTGCCATGTACAACTCTCCTATTTCTGTCTCTGCTTGTGCTTGGGATTTTCACAAATAATGCGAACCACCCCGCGCCTGCGAATAACTTTACATTTGTCACAGATTGGCTTGACACTAACCCGTACTTTCATAATTCGTCCTTTTTACCTTTATCCCTACAGATTCCGGGCCTTGATCCGTCCCTTCTTGGTAAGACCGTCATGGTGATGCATCCTCAACTGACCTTCAATCTGACTCATCAGATCCAGGTCAACTCCAACCACAATCAATAACGACGTACCGCCCATAAGATACGCAACCTGTGCGGGAAAATCGAACAGGGATTGGGCGAGGGTGGGTATAACGGCTATAAATGCCAGAAACAAAGCACCGGGAAGAATTATGCGATTAAGCACCTTCATCATGTGGTCTTCCATTTTCTCAGCCCTGATACCGGGTATGGAACCGCCATTTTCCCTTATCTGACGGGAAATTTCAATGGGATTGAGGGAAACCTGGGTGTAAAAATATGCAAAGAAAATGATGAGGAGCGTGTAAATAATTATATAGGGTGCCCCGCCGGGATTCAGCCATCTCTGCAGATTTTGCAGCCACCGCACCTGAGGCCCCAAACTGGTTGCAATTTGCAGTGGAAAGGTAAGAACCGACGATGCAAAAATAACGGGAATAACTCCCGACGGATTGATCTTGAATGGAATATACGTACTTTGGGAACCGTACATTCGCCTTCCCACTACCCTCTTGGCATAGTTTACGGGAATTTTCCTCTGTCCCCTTTGCTCGTAAATTACCAGCACTACTACGGCGACAAACATGAGGAACGCCAGCATTACGAATACCGGATTAAGTCCGTTCTGTATTTCCTGAAACAGAACCCATACCGCTCCGGGCATTCTCGCCACGATACCCGCGAATATAATAAGAGAAATGCCGTTTCCTATACCGCGCTGGTTAATTTGCTCCCCAAGCCACATGAGAAACATGGTACCCGCAGTTACCGAAAGCATTGCAAAAATGGTAAAGGTCCACTGGTTTTCCAGGGCTATGGCGTTGGGGATGCTATTGGCGTAGGTGCGCACAACCAGGGACTGTACAAGTGATACAACCACCGTCCCGTACCGTATGTAGCGCTGTATTTTTTTTGATCCGCCGTCCTCCATCTGCAGTTTCTTGAGGGAGGGAAATACCAAAAGCATGAGCTGCATAATAATAGACATGGATATATACGGCATGATACCCATCATAAAAACGGAAAAATTGGAAAACGCGCCGCCGGAAAAGAAATCAAGATATCCCGTTATGCTCAAACCGCCCGTGTTTTGCTGTTCGGAAACAATAGCAGCCTGCACCGCGGTTACGTTGATACCGGGAATGGGAATAAAGGTTCCCACGCGGTAAATCATCAACACAGCCAGGGTGAAGAGGATTCTATCCCGGAGATCCTTGATCCTGAAAATATCGACTAACGGATTATTCGCCATCGTTTTGTTCCTGTTCCTCCGACGCTTTTATTCCGGTCACGCTGCCCCCCGCCTCTTCTATTTTCGCCCTGGCGGAAGCGGATACCGCGATATATTCAACGGTGAGCTTCTTTTTTATTTTTCCACCGCCGAGTATTTTTACGGCCTTTGTACTGGAACGCAGAATACCCTTTTCAACAAGTGTTTCAACATTCACTTTTTCGCCACTCTCGTACTTTTCCTGGAGGCGATTCAGGTCGATTGCGATGTACTCGATCTTGAAAGGATAATTGCTGAAGCCGCGACGGGCGATGCGGCGATACAAGGGCATTTGTCCGCCTTCGAAACCGGGGCGTACCCCGCCTCCCGATCTGGCGTTCTGCCCATTATTGCCTTTTCCGGCGGTACAGCCAAGCCCGCTTCCCTGACCCCTTCCCGCGCGCTTTTTGGGCCGGGTGGCACCCCGGGGTTTTTTGAGCATACTCATTTTTTTATCTCCTCAATTTCAAGGAGATAATCAACTGAATTGATCATACCGCGAACCATGGGATCAAGCTCTTTCTCAACCGAATGATTGACCTTGCGCAGACCCAAAGCCTGCACCGTAGCCCTGTGTTTGGGCTTGCGTCCGATCGGACTCTTTTTTAGCGTAATTCTTACTTTCATCGCCTATCCCCATAGTTCCTGTAACGATTTGCCCCTGTCTTTAGCCACCTTGCGGGCATCCATAAGGCCGTTCAAACCTTCAAACGTCGCTTTTACTACGTTGATCGCATTTTGAGAACCAAGAGACTTGCTCAATACGTCACTGACTCCTCCCGCCTCAAGTATGGAACGCACTGCTCCCCCGGCTATAATTCCCGCGCCGGGAGCGGCGGGCTTCATGAGGATGGACGCACTTTTGAACTTGCCGACAATCTGATGGGGAAGGGTTCCGTTCTTGATAGGCAAATTGACAAGAGATTTCTTGCCCTTATCCACGGCCTTGCGAATAGCCTCCGATACGTCATTGGCCTTGCCAAATCCATAACCCACCCGGCCTTTTTTGTCTCCCACGACAACAAGGGCGGAGAAGCTGAACCGGCGGCCGCCTTTTACCACTTTGGCGACGCGATTGAGCTGGATCAGCTTTTCGCTGAATTCTTTATCCTGATCGCGCTCTCCGCGACCTCTGTTTCTCCGATCCACCATATCCTCCCTAGAACTTTACACCGGCTTTACGGGTTCCATCGGCAAAAGCCTTGATAACGCCGTGATACAGCCAGCCGTTCCTGTCGAAAACAATCTCTTCTATTTTCTGCTCTTTGAGTTTTGCCCCGAGAGCTTCGCCGAGCTTTGCGGCGTCTTCCACATTTACCTTGAGAGCCTTGAACTCCCCGGACTGGGTCGAAACCGAAAGCAATGTGTGCCCCAGGGCATCATCGATAACCTGGGCGTACATATTTTTATTGCTCTTGAAAACGCTCAGCCTCGGCCTTGATCCGGTTCCCGTTATGCTCTTTCGCACGCGCTTTTTTCTGCGCAAAAGTCTTCGGTTTTTATCAATCACTTTCTTCATATCAGTGCCCTATTATTTAATACCTGTCTTGCCTTCTTTGCGCCGCACCTGTTCGTTTTCATAGCGAACACCCTTGCCTTTGTAGGGCTCGGGAGGCCGGATAGACCGGATCTCAGACGCAACCTGACCCACAATCACTTTGTCAACGCCCTTTACGCTAACTTTGTTTTGCCCTTCAACGCTTATTTCCACACCATCGGGGATCATATAGGTAATCTGATTGGAATACCCCAGGTTAAGAAGCAGCGATGTACCCTGCACTTCGGCGCGGTAACCTACGCCATTAATGAGAAGAATCTTTTCAAATCCCAGGGTCACCCCCGTAACCATGTTCTGCAACAGGCTCCGATACAGTCCGTGAAGACTCCGCGCGTGTTTTGTTTCATCTTCGCGGAAAATCCGGACAGTACTGTCTTCCTTCGTGAATTTAACGAGGGGAAGATACGATTGCGAAAGACTTCCCCTGGGTCCTTTTACAGAAAAGCTGTCCTTTGAGACGCTGAATTCCACGCCCTGCGGTAGCTCTACGGGCAATTTTCCTATTCGAGACATGCTTCTCCCCTTACCAAATGGAACACAGAAGTTCCCCCCCGACCTTTTTTTCACCCGCCTTTTTTCCGGTTGTTACGCCGGTTGACGTTGAAACGATCAGGGTTCCATACCCATTAAATACACGGGGCAATTCTTTATACCCCGAATAGACCCTGCGGCCGGGAGTCGAAATCTTCTGAAGCCCGTGAATGATCGGGTTGTCGTTTGCGTCGTATTTGAGGAAAACGCGAATTACGTCGTGATCATCCTGCTTAACCTTCTTGAAGTTCTTTACATAACCTTCGTTCTTCAGAATCTTTACAATTTCCAGCTTCAATTTTGAAGGACTGATATCAACCTTTTCAAAACTTGCCAAAGAAGCATTTCGGATTTTAGTGAGCATATCCGCTACTGGATCGCTAATACTCATGTAACCCTCCCCTACCAGCTCGACTTTGTAACGCCGGGAATAAGCCCCTGCGAGGCAAACTTCCGGAAACAAACGCGGCACATCTGGAATTTCCGCATATAACCACGGGGTCGTCCGCATACTTTGCAGCGATTTACCCTGCGCGACATATACTTGGGCTTTCGTTGTGCCTTGATAATCATGGATTTTTTAGCCATGTCTCTAACCCCTATTTCCTGAACGGCATTCCAAACTTGCCCAACAGGCTCTTCGCCTCCACGTCATTTTTGGCCGTGGTCACAATGGCGATATTCATACCGGATATTCTTTCAATTTTGTCGTACACGATTTCCGGAAAAATAATTTGCTCAGTAATTCCCAGGGAATAATTTCCATGCCCGTCAAAGGCGTTGGGATTAACTCCCCTGAAATCCTTAACCCTGGGCAAGGCTATATTTATGAGGCGACCGAGAAATTCATACATCCTGTTGCCTCTGAGAGTTACCTTCGTCCCTATTTCCATTCCTTCCCTGAGCTTGAAGTTTGAAATCGATTGTTTTGCCTTGGTCTTGACCGCCCTTTGACCCGCAATAAGACTCAATTCATTAACGGCCGCATCCAGCAACTTTTTGTTTGAAATCGCATCTCCGACGCCCATGCTGATAATTACTTTTTCCACCCGGGGAAGCTGCATGGGACTTTTATATCCAAATTCATCCTGTATCTCTTTCTGAATTTTGTCAGCATACAGGGTTTTTAATCCAGGCACAGCACTCGCCATTACAGAGCCTCTCCTGTTTTCGCGTTGACGCGAATTTTTTTGTCGCCTTCAAATTTATAGGCAGCGCGGACAGCTGTTCCGGACTTGCCCAGCAATTGCACGTTGGAAATATGCATCGCGGCTTCCACGTCCATAATGCCCCCACGGTCATTTTGATTCTTCTTGCGCACGGCTTTTTTGACCATATTGACGCTTTCCACAACCACGCGCTGATTTTTGGAATCTATGCGCAGTATGCGTCCGGTCTTGCCTTTTTCTCTTCCGCAAATGACCACTACCTGATCATTCTTTTTTAACCTGGTACTAAAACTGGTCTTGCCCATAATCATTGTCCTCCTACAGAACTTCCGGTGCAAGAGATACGATTTTCATAAAATCCCTGTCGCGAAGTTCCCGGGCCACGGGGCCGAAAATGCGCTTGCCCTTGGGATTATGGTTGGCGTCGATAATAACACAGGCGTTTTCGTCAAACCGGATATAGGTTCCGTCCTTTCTCCGGAATGCCGATTTGGTTCGCACGATTACCGCCCTCTCAACATTTCCCTTTTTTAGTGGCGCGTTGGGCAGGGCATTTTTTACGCTTACCACGATCATATCGCCGATCCCCGCCGTTTTGCGCTTGCTGCCGCCCAGCACCTTGACGCATTGTACGCGTTTTGCTCCGCTGTTATCTGCGACCGCAAGATATGTCTGCATCTGAACCATGGATTTTTCCTCTCTCTTCTTCGCAGTGCGACCTATTGAGCCCGCTCAACAACTTCAACCATCCGCCAGGTTTTGTGCTTGCTGACGGGGCGACATTCTTCAACGCGAACGGTATCGCCCGTTTGGGCATCGTTGGCTTCATCGTGTGCTTTCAGCTTTTTGGACCAGGACACATACTTCTTGTAAAGGCCGTGAAGTTTCTTGGTGCTTATGCGGACAACTATTGTCTTATCCATTTTATCGCTCACCACTACACCGGTGTAGGAGCGTCTGTTTCTCACTGACTTTGTATTTTCCACGGCTTTCTCTCCTCAACTCTCAACCTTCCCGCTTGTTACTCGTCACCGGTAACATCGGAATGGTTGTAAATAAGACTGTTTAACCGGGAAATTTGACGGCGAATGTTCCGCTTTTCCAGGGGATTATCAACATGACCCACCACGGATTTAAACCGGACATCCCTAAATTTGGTCTTCAATTCTTCCCGTTTTTGCACCAGCTCATCAAATGTCAGATCCACAAACGAATTTTTCATATCCCTACTCCAGTTCTTCCCGCACTACGAACCTGCATTTAATCGGCAACTTGGAAGCTGCCCGCTGCATGGCTTCGCCGGCCAGCTCTCTGCTTACCCCGGCGAGTTCAAACATAACCGTACCGGGTTTGACCACCGCCACCCAGGCATCGGGACTACCCTTACCGCTACCCATGCGGGTTTCGGCCGGCTTGCGCGTAAACGGAACATCGGGGAATATTCGTATCCACACTTTACCGCCGCGCTTTATATGCCGAGTCATGGCAATACGAGCCGCTTCGATTTGCCGGTTGGTTACCCATTTATTTCCCAGGGCCACCAGTCCATATTCTCCGAAAGCCACGGTATTTCCACGCTGAGCCCTTCCCAAAAGAGAAGACTTGACATTTCTCTGCTGCTTTCTGTACTTAAGCCGTTTCGGACTCAGCATTATAGCCTCCCTTCACGAGGCTCGCGCTTCTTTTGAACCAGGGCACCGGCATCTTCTTTCGTTTCCTTCTTGAGAACCTCGCCTTTGAAAATCCAGACCTTGACACCGATAATTCCGAATGTCGTTTTGGCTTCCGCAAACCCGTACTCTATATTGGCCCTAAGCGTGTGAAGAGGAACCCGTCCCTGTTTGGTAACTTCGGATCGGCTCATTTCCGCGCCACCCAGGCGGCCGGCAATGAGTATCTTTACTCCCTGCGCACCGCCCTTCATGGCCTGGGCTGCGGTCATTTTAAGCGTCCGTCGAAACGATGCCCGCCCTTTGAGCCTGCGGGCCACATCGAGGGCAATAATTTGAGCTTCGATTTCCGGCTTTTTGATTTCCTTGATCTTGAGCTGAATTTTCTTTCCGGTAACCTTCTGCAATGACACACCGATTTTTTCTATGGTCGCACCCTTCGTACCGATAATTACGCCGGGCCGCGAAGTATGAATTACGAGGGTAATCCTCTGGGGATGGCGAACAATTTCCACTTCGGCGATATCTGCATTCCTGGTCTCGGGCAATGCGCTCAGCGCCCGCCGCAGGAGAAGATCTTCATGAAGCGTAGCCGCGTATTCCCGTGGATCCACGTACCACTTTGAACTCCAGGTTTTGTTTATGCCGAGACGAAGTCCTACTGGATTTACTTTCTGTCCCACGTTATGCACCCACCTTTTTTGATTCATCTACAACGGCAGTGACATGGCTCATTCTCTTGAGAAGAACATCCGCCCTGCCGCGACCCCTTCGCCAGACACGTTTGAGGCGGGGGCCCTCATTGACCAACAACTCCCGAACGAAGAGCATGTCCTCGTCCAGTTCTTTATTCTGAAACAACGCATTTGCAGCCGCGCTCTGGATGACCTTGCGAAGCATTTTCGCCCCCTTGTGGGGAAGATTGTCCAGAATGGCAATGGCTTCGGGATAGCACTTTTTGCGCACGTTATCCGCCACCCGGCGCACTTTGGTTGGGGAAATCAAAAGATAGCGGGCATGTGCCTTGTATCCTTGCGTATCTGCCATAAATCTCTTTCCTTCCTAGCGCTTGCCAGCTTTTTTGTCCGAGCCGGCGTGGCTGCGGAACAACCTGGTGGGTGCAAACTCTCCGAGCTTGTGACCTACCAGGTTTTCGGTAATATACACCGGAACCCAGGTCTTGCCGTTGTAAACCGATAGCGTCAGTCCAACCATATCGGGAATAATCGTGGACGCCCGGGAAAACGTTTTAATCATTTTTTTTCTGGCGTCGCTTTTATTCATTTCGTTAACTTTTTTAAAGAGGCTCTTTGCAACAAAAGGACCTTTTTTAACTGATCTCGACACGTCGAATCTCCTACTTGCGTCTCTTCACGATAAAACGGCTGGATATTTTCTTCTTTTTCCTGGTTTTATAACCTTTTGTGGGCATACCCCAGGGAGAAACGGGATGACGCCCCCCTGATGTCCGGCCCTCTCCACCGCCGTGGGGATGATCGACGGGGTTCATAACGACCCCGCGCACCTTGGGCCGACGACCCAGCCAACGGGAACGACCGGCCTTGCCCAAGCTGACGTTCATATGATCCTCGTTTCCAACGACGCCGATGGTGGCGTAACACTTCTTGAATATCAACCGTATTTCACCCGAGGGCAGTTTTACGGTGACGTAATCCTTCTCTTTGGCCACCACAGTGGCGGCAACTCCCGCTGCGCGCACCAGCTGCCCCCCCCGGCCCAATGCCAACTCGACATTGTGCACCAGGGATCCAAGGGGAATGCACTCCAGGGGAAGAGCATTACCCATTTTAGGCCCGGCGGCGTCACCGCTCATCACCTTGTAACCCAGGGCAATACCCCGGGGAGCGAGAATATGCCGTTTGTCGCCATCGCTGTAATTGATCAGCGCAATATTTGCGCTTCTATTGGGATCGTATTCCACCGCGGCAACGATGCCGGGAACTCCGTGTTTATCCCGCAAAAAATCAATTGCGCGGTATTTTCGCTTGTGACCACCGCCTCTGCGGCGAACGGAAATTCGACCCGCGGAATTTCTGCCGGCCTTTTGGTGCTTGCCCTTGGTAAGCGCCTTCTCGGAAGAGCAGCGGGTAATCTCCTCGTAGGTCAATCCCGTAGTGCCTCGCAAACCAGGTGTTGTCGGGTTGTAATTCTTGATTCCCATAATATCTTCCTATTCCTCAGGCACCTTCGAAAATTCCGATTGAATCACCCGCTTTCAAGGTCACCACGGCTTTTTTCCAGCTCGGAGTAGTTCCGGTTGCATAACGCACCCGGCGGGGCTTTCCCTTCACATTTAAAACCCGACAGGCTTGCGGCTTTACCTTGAAAAGCTCTTCGACAGCCTTCATAACCTCTATTTTGTTTGCCCGCGGACTGATCACAAAGCTGTATTTGTTCAGCTCGCGCTGATCATTGCTTTTTTCAGTCAACAAGGGCTCGAGAATAATTTCATCGGCTCTCATATACCCCCCTGCTTCTTCGCGTCCCGGTAAAACTCGTTGAGCTTGCAGGCGGCACTTTCCAGAACCAGCACCTTCTTTCCGTAAAAAAGATCGTGGGCTCGCAACTTGTCAAAACTCAGCGTAGTGAGCCAGGGTATGTTTCGCCCCGCCCGCTTGAGCAATTTATCTTCATCCCTGAGAATGAGAACCGTCCGCTCTTCTCTCACGAGATTCTTCAAAACCGACGCGAGGTTTTTCGTCTTGCCGTTTTCCGCTTCAAAATCTTCCACAACCACCAGATTATCGCCCTGGTTCTTCAAACTCAAAATGGACTTGAACGCCAAACGCTTGAGCTTACGGGGCATTTTATAGCTGTAATCCCGCGGCCGGGGACCAAACGCGGCTCCTCCACCTACCCACAGCGGACTCTGGCGGGTACCCATTCGCGCCCGGCCGGTTCCCTTCTGTTTCCAAAGCTTGCGACGCGAACCGCGAACCTCACTTCTGGTTTTGGTAGAAGCGGTGCCCTGGCGAAGGTTGGCCAACTCGTTTCTGATGGCATGATAGATGGCGCCTTCACTTACCTCCCGGTTAAAAACGCTGTCCTCCAGGGAAATATCTTTTACTTCCTTCCCTTCTTTTGAAAGGACTTTTTTATCCATGAGAGCTTCCTACCCTTTTTTCTTTGCCGTCTGAAGAATCAGATATCCATTCTTCCGGCCGGGAACTGCGCCTTTTACCAGCACAACCTGTTTTTCAACATCAATTTTTACAATTTTCAGATTTTGCACGGTGACTCGTTCGTCACCCATGCGACCGGCCATTTTGAGGCCCTTGATTACCTTTGACGGCGACGCCGCCATACCGGTAGCTCCATTTTCCCTGTGAAATTTGGAACCGTGGGTGGCACGACCGCCGGCGAAACCGTAGCGCTTCATAACTCCCTGGGTTCCCTTGCCCTTGGAAATACCGATAACATCGATAAAACTTATATTCTCAAAAACACCGACGCCGAAAACATGGCCGACACTAGTTTCAATTTCAAAATCCCGGATTTCCACGAGACGGCGCTGGGGCTTGACCTCGCCCTTGAACTGGCCGGCATAGGGCTTGCTGACACGGCTTTCCGCCAGCTTGCCTGCCCCCAGTACAACCGCATTATACCCGTCGGTTTTTTCGGTCCGATGCCCGATTACGTAGTTGGGATCAATCTTCACAACCGTTACCGGAATAACCACGCCAGTTTCATCAAAAACCTGGGTCATTCCAATTTTCTTTCCAATAAGCCCTATCATTATTATCCCTCTTCACACTGGCAAGGCAGCAAAAAACCCTGCCCGGGAATACATTTTGAACTTCGAGCCGTCATCCAGCGACGCCGGAACACGCTCTTCTCGCAGGCACATGCCTCTTACTGCTTTATTTCCACATCCACGCCAGCGGGAAGTTCCAGTTTCATAAGCGATTCCATAACGTTTGACGTGGGCTCGATAATATCTATCAAGCGCTTGTGAGTCCGCATTTCAAACTGCTCGCGGCTCTTTTTGTAAACATGGGGCGAACGGAGAACCGTAAACTTGTTCGTTCGCGTAGGAAGCGGAATAGGCCCCGAAACCTTTGCGCCCGACTTCTGTACGGTTTGCACTATGGATTTTGCGCTCTGATCGATAAGCTCTACGTCAAAACTGCGCAGTCGCACCCGTATCTTATCCTTAGACATTTTTCCTCCAACGATTTTCTGCCGACGGCGGTCAATCGAATCGCTTCACCGTCGACAACCGCCGCAGATGATCCGTCCGCTTTTTAACTACTGCGCAAACCCGGCCAACCCGCCTGTGGGCTGGAAACGCCGGGCACTGCTACTCAATTATGTCAGTTACCTGACCTGAGGCTACGGTTCGACCGCCTTCGCGAATAGCGAAGCGAAGCCCCTTATCCATGGCAATGGGGTGGATCAGTTCTACCTCGATATCGGTGTTATCACCGGGCATCACCATTTCCTTGCCCGACGGCAGGGTTACGGTACCGGTGATATCAGTGGTTCTGAAATAAAACTGGGGACGATAACCGCTGAAAAAGGGAGAATGGCGCCCACCCTCTTCCTTGCTCAGGCAGTAAATGGTTCCCTTAAACTTGTGGTGGGGGGTAATTGTACCGGGCTTGGCCAAAACCTGACCTCGTTCAACGCCATTTTTATCCACGCCGCGAAGCAAGGCACCGATGTTGTCCCCCGCCTGCCCTTCATCCAAAAGCTTGTTGAACATTTCAACGCCGGTAACAGTTGTTTTGGAAGTATCCCGAATACCCACAATCTCGACTTCTTCGCCGACCTTGACAATTCCGCTGTCAACACGTCCGGTAACTACGGTTCCCCGTCCCTGAATGGAAAAAATATCCTCAATGGGCATCAGGAACGGCTTGTCGACGGCTCGTTCGGGAAGCGGGAAGTAGCTGTCCATGGTATCCAGAAGTTCCACGATGCACTTGTTGGCAGCTTCGTCGTCGGGATTTTCCATCGCCTGGAATGCGGATCCCCGGATAACGGGAATATCATCCCCCGGGAATTCATAGGCGGTGAGAAGCTCGCGCACTTCTTCTTCAACCAAATCGATCAATTCCTCGTCGTCTACCATATCAGTTTTATTGATAAAGACCATAAGCGCAGGCACGCCTACCTGACGGGCCAGCACGATATGCTCCCGGGTCTGACTCATGGCACCGTCGGTTGCCGAAACGACCAGAACGGCACCGTCCATTTGAGCTGCGCCGGTAATCATGTTCTTTACATAGTCGGCGTGTCCCGGACAGTCAACATGTGCATAGTGGCGCTTTGCGGACTCGTACTCGAGGTGACGGGTATTGATGGTAATGCCCCTGGCCTTTTCCTCAGGCGCGTTGTCAATCTCTTCATAGTTAAGAGCTTTCGCACCAAACTTGTTTGCACTGTACATTGTGATGGCAGCACTCAATGTCGTCTTTCCATGGTCAACGTGACCAATGGTGCCGACGTTAATATGAGGCTTCGTTCGTTGGAACTTTTCTTTAGCCATTACGCCCTCCTCACAGAATCGTAACGTATGGGTTTTGTCTCGCTCGACATCGTTACAGACGTAAGATGAAAAGCTTCAGACATTTAAAAAGTGAATAGAATGAGTTGGCATTTTATTGGAGCACATTTTATTTGTCAATCTCAATTTTGCGGCAAAAGACATGCCAAGATCGCAAATATACGCACATAAGGCAGGAATTTACCAGCTTAACCAGAGGAACGGCGCGACAAACGCAGCGTTCATTGTTACTCCGCCACGGCTTGCGGTCTGACCCGACCGATTGGTACGCGCAATTTGCGCTGTACACAGCCATGTAAGCACGGCAACCACCTTACCATCCAACTCATTCATTTCGCCGACCCCGCCGGGCATACTATTCCCGAACTGGCTGCCAGCATCAATCATCGGAAGGTCGGTTTGGTTGATCAAAGCTTGGGTCGGACATCCCCGCGGCTATTGAAACCGCCTTTCGCCCGACCGTTACTTGCTGATCATAAACACGACAATTCAAAGACCAATATAATGTGAACCGAATATATCAAATGGCACAGGCTCTGTCAAGTAAATGTTGAGCAGAGCCTGACCAAAAAAATTGACCAAAAAACCTGACTATCTATGGAAGCATTATTTG
>JACSEG010000062.1_pt1 | contig 20143 bp, 12 predicted proteins | sample 8225521 | NCBI WGS metagenome assembly JACSEG01 (sample SAMN15705060, study PRJNA637333) | viral metagenome | isolation source: viral RNA from sea star tissue | host: Pisaster ochraceus | place: USA:Santa Cruz | collected 2018
CTCGTTTTGTAGCTTCGAAATAGATATACTCGCTGTCTATAGTAGTGTTTTTGGAGTAGACGGTAATGCCGTTGGCTAGTTCCATCTTACGAAGCTCTGCCTCTTCAAAGTACGCTTCGCCTACTACGCCGCCTACGCTGCCGCCCTCACCTTGAGCAGGAGCTCGTGGCTCGCGAAAGGCTATGTCTGGAACGGGCTCCTCTTCTTGAAACAAACTCAGCTCCTCCTCCTTGCTCTGGGCATAGAGATCGAGTATCTTGTCTTGTTCGAGGAGTATCTTGTCCCCCCGCGTGAACACCGTTCTATCGTCAGAAAAAAGATACGGCAGATACAATGCATTAATATTGTCTGTACTTATGTTTGACAAAAGCACTTCTATGTTGTCGCTTAGCCACTGCTTGTCAACAAGGTCTTCGAAGTTGTCCCTGAAAAAAACTTCTTCTGCCGTGCCGATATGGTACGCCGAACTTTCCTTTGGCTCGATCCCATCCACGAGAGTGATGTGAGAAACAAAAACGTCCTTTGCTTCCTTTATCTCTGAATCTAAGAGACCGTAACGTTCAAAACGCTCTAGTTCTTGAAACACTCGCCTCGTGGCTTTTTCTGCCTGATCGGAATCAATAGATACCTGAATGACCCAGGGCAGAAGATTGTCCCTGCGAAACAAAAACGGGCTTACGGAAACATCAAAAATGGAAGTGTTTTCTTCTCGGGTAAGCTTGGACAAACGACTTCGTATTGCATAGAGGGACAGCTCTAGCCCAAGGTTTAGTCGTATTTCTTCTTTGCTGCGAGCGAAGCCAGGCACAGAAGACTTAAAGACTAGGGTAAGAACATTGCTTCTATGTTGCTCGTGTTCGTGTGTAAGCACGGGTATTTTTTCACGAGCAATCATGGGAATGCTAAAGTCGACCGCATTTGGGGGCTCGAAAGCCTGTGTTGGAGTGACCGAAAAAATACTCTTTACCATGTTCTCCACAGTCTCTGCATCGATGTCGCCCACTATCATCAGAGCAGCGTTTTGAGGATGGTACCAACGTTTGTAAAAACGCAAAAAGTCTTCTTTGGAAAAGCGTTCTATCTGCTCTTCCTTTCCTATGGGCAAGCGCAGAGGAATAATCGAATCCACAAAGATGGCAGGAAGAACATAGTCAAAGAGTTCCTGTGACGCTCCTTGCCTCTGTCGCTTCTCGCTAAGCACTACCCCTCGTTCCTTTTCTATTTCTTCTTCTTCAAAGTCAATAAAGAAAAGCCAATCACGAACTATCTGCATGCCTTGCATTACCGCATCTAGATCCTTTGTGTCCAACTCGAGAAAGTACTTTGTTTCGTAAAAAGAAGTGCTTGCATTTATGTGCTGAGCCGAGTCTATGCCCTGACTTCTCATAAATTCTCGCACGGCCTTTCCGGGGAAATTTTTTGTTCCGTTAAATGCCATGTGTTCAAGAAAATGAGCCATCCCCTGCTCGTTCTCTTCTTCGTAGACAGATCCGGTCTTTACAGAAAGCTGAATCGTAATCTTGTCCTTGGGTTTGTCGTTTTCTCGAATAAAATACTGCAGTTCGTTCTCGAGGACTCCAAAGACAAACGAGTCGTCTACAGGGAATTCCACGTTCTCTATATATCTATAGTTTTTAGACGAGTCTTCAGACGAATCTTTAAACGAACCTTTAAACGAGTTAGGTGACGACTCGTCCTGAGCATATACCTGCGGGAATAAAATAAAAAGTACGAATAGCACAAAAAGAAAGCGAATATTCTTTTGACTTGGGACTCGTTTCATGGAAATCTCTCCTTAATAATGTAAGTATATTCCAAAACAACGAAGTAATCAATACAAGGCAAGCAACACGAAGCAAGCAACACAGAGAAAAAACATAAATTACGTGTGGCTCTCTGTGCATTTTTTAGAAAAAAATTCCTGTACAAGCATACATTCTTATTATGTACTCTCTCTTTTTTTTCTTTTCTGCTATAATAGTTAATACTATACACGTAAAACACGTATAAAAATTAAAACAAACCACTTAAAACAAAGTCAAACACTGAAGGAGAGTACTATGACCTTATCAAACATCACTTGGATCCTGCTTTTGGGAAGCGTATTATCATTATTGTATGCTGCATTTCGAGCAAACTGGATTTTCAAACAAGACAAGGGATCTCCCGAGCTTCAACGGATTAGTTCGTATATCTCTCAGGGCGCGATTACGTTCTTGTTCCAAGAATACAAGGTACTCATACCTTTTGTCGCCGTTATCACCCTTATCCTGTTTGGAGTAAACAGCGGTATCAATCGAATACAGGCGTTTGCCTTTCTTCTTGGTGCCTTTACCTCTGCCTTAGCAGGATACATAGGAATGAAGGTCGCAACCGCAGCAAATTCACGAACGACTCAAGCAGCACGCAAGGGAATAAATCCAGCACTAAAGATTGCTTTTTCGGGAGGAAGCGTGATGGGCATGGCTGTAGTTGGTCTTTCCACTCTTGGCTTGTTCATCCTTCTGATTATTTTACAGGCACTCGAGGCTGCAAGCATCATGAACATATCCCAGCACTACCTTCCTATTATTACCGGATACTCGCTTGGAGCAAGTGCAATAGCATTGTTTGCTCGTGTAGGAGGCGGAATATATACCAAGGCTGCCGACGTGGGAGCAGATCTTGTAGGAAAAGTAGAGAAAAACATACCAGAAGATGATCCTCGTAATCCAGCAACCATTGCTGACAACGTTGGCGACAACGTAGGGGATGTGGCAGGCATGGGAGCCGACTTATTCGAATCCTTTGTTGGATCCATTATCGGAACCATGATACTTGCCATTGCGAGTCCCGTAAGCGACTCTCTAAAACTGCATCTCTTGTTGATACCGCTTATTCTCGTTGTTCTTGGTACCGTTGCTTCCATTATTGGAACCTTCTTCGTACGAACAAAAGAAGGCAAGTCACCACAGACAGCATTAAACACCGGGACCTTTGTCTCCGCGATCATTGTCATAGTCCTTTTCTATCCCATCGTTCATTTTATGGTTTCTCGATTCTCTGGTGAAAATCCACTCCTTCAAGTTCATACCATATACCTTTCGGCAATAGTCGGTCTTGCAAGTGGTCTTGTCATCGGTCTTCTTACCGAATACTACACGGGATCAAATAAGAAACCTGTACGAGACATCGTAAAAGCATCCGAAACAGGAGGGGCCACAAACATAATCGCGGGCTTGGGCGTAGGAATGTTTTCTTGTCTTCTCCCCATCCTTGTTATCGCAGCAGCCGTGTTCTTGAGTTTTACACTCGCAGGTCTCTACGGAATCGCAATCGCAGCACTAGGCATGTTGACAACCATAGGCATTCAACTCGCGGTTGATGCATACGGTCCTATCTCTGACAACGCGGGAGGGCTTGCGGTTATGTGTAAGTTTCCACCCGAAGTACGCAAAATAACCGACTCTCTCGACTCGGTAGGAAACACCACCGCCGCTATTGGCAAAGGCTTTGCTATCGGAAGTGCCGCACTTACTGCGTTCATTCTTTTTACCGCATTCAAGGAATCATTACAGATAGAGAGCATAGACCTTACCTCGATACCAGTGCTTATTGGCCTGATGATAGGAACCGTGGTTCCCTACACGTTTAGTGCTCTAACCATAACCTCGATAGGAAGAGCAGCCCACAAGATGATCGAAGAAGTGCGTCGACAGTTTCGTGAACGACCAGGCATCTTTCAAAACACAGAGAGGCCAGACCATAACAAATGTATAAACATATCGTCAAAGGCAGCCCTCAAAGAGATGGTTATCCCCGGGCTTGGAGCCATCGCAACCCCCCTTATTGTTGGGTTCTTGGGCGGCATTGAAATGCTATCTGGTCTTATCGTAGGCGTAACGGTAAGCGGTATAACGCTCGCTATCTTTATGTCTAATAGTGGTGGTGCATGGGACAACGCAAAAAAGATGATTGAAGAACGTGAGCAAAACGGAAAAGGTTCCGATGCCCACAAGGCATCTGTTATCGGTGATACTGTTGGAGATCCACTGAAAGACACAGCAGGGCCTTCGCTAAACATCCTGATAAAATTGATCACAGTACTATCATTGGTAATAGCTCCCTTGCTTCTCTAACCGCAAGGCCTAAGAAGATACCTTGCTCCCCTTTGCTTCCCCATCGATAAAGAAAGCTGAAATCGCTGCGGTAGAACGAGTTCTTCGCAGCGGTTGGCTAAGCAGTGGTCCTGAGACCACACAGTTTGAACATGAGTTCGCAAGCTACATTAACGACCATCCTGCCGAGAAGCAAAGGAAGCGGAAGCTACACGCTCTCTGTGTAAGCAGCTGCAGTGTTGGCTTGGAGCTCGCTGTACGGGTTCTAGATCTTCCCCCCAAAGTCCCCCTCCTACTTAGCCCCTATACCTTTGTCTCGACAGCCTCTGCTGTTCTTCATGCAGGGCTACCGTTAGCGTTTATAGATATCGATACAGACTCCATGCTTCCTAGCCCGCAGAATCTTCGGAACACGCTTCGAAAAAGAAAGTACAGCGCCATCCTCTTCCCCCATATCTCGGGCATCGTCAACGAACACTACACGGAACTTCTTTACATCGCCCGTCAGCACGGTCTAAAGATAATCGAAGATGCTGCCCACTCTTTTCCGGCAAAGGGAAGAGACGGCTATCTTGGAACATACGGCGATATCGGTGTGTATTCGTTTTACGCAAACAAGACCATCACCTCGGGAGAAGGAGGAATGATGGTCAGTAGAAGCAAGCGTATTATGCAACGATTGGAAAGACTTAGAAATCATGGCTTTGATAAGAACGCATGGAATCGACATCGGAACAACGCAAAAGAGAACTACTATGATATTATTGAACTAGGATACAAGTACAACATGTCAGACATTCATGCTGCCCTTGGAAGAGTACAGTTACAACGAGCCTCTTCTATGCAAAAAAAACGTATTGCTCTTGCAAAGGAATACAGAAAAATTTTAAGCACTCGAGATTGCTGGATACTCCCCACGTATCCGCACGAAGATCTATCACATTCATGGAGTCTGTACATGATCTTAATCAAACACCCAAAACATTCTCGTAACTACTTCTTAGAAAAACTAGCTCACCATGGCATCAGCACTTCGTTACACTACAAACCCCTCCACATGATGTCCTACTATAAGAAAACATATTCTTTTTCTCCAACGGACTTTCCCAACTCTCTTGAACGATATACATCGACTCTCAGCCTTCCCCTCTATCCCGACCTAGACATAAAAACAATTCGGTGGATAGGTAAAACCCTCATACACATAGCGGACACATAGCATTGAAACAAGAACCGTCCATACAAAACAGCACACAGACCCTCTACTCGGTTATTCCACTCGCACTGGACTACACGAAAAGCAACTACCATCAAAAATACATCGACACCCCTTCGAGTGATTGTGTCCTGCTTTCAAAGGACGAGCTTCCCTGCACGAAGCTAAAATATCGAAACAAGACGACTACACTACTCCAAGACAAAAGACAGAAAGGCAAGACAAGCAAATTCACCCTGCCCTTTACCTTCCTCCTTGCTGGGCCATCGTATACCTGCCAATCTCTTATGAAAAACTATCTTACATGGCCTGTGCTCAACTCCAATTCGTTCTCTTCTTCTTCTGTTCATCTTTCCAAAACAAAAAGAAAACCCACCCGAACGCGAGACTCCGCGATGTGGGGAAAGCTCACCTTCCCTAAGGTCTGGGCTCTGGCCACTCTTTCTCATGTCGAAGTTAGCTGTATGCAAGGCATCGAACTACAAAAAGAACTGCGCAGGATATTTAGCTATCCGATTACAGTGCATGGTATAACACCGACAAACTCAGATACCCATAGCGAACTTCTTTCCTGGATCTTTGCAATCTATGCTCTATCCACCGCACGCAAGATCTTTCGAACCGTGCTTTGTCACTACAGCAGTCTAGAGGCTCAGCAGCAGGTGTGGAACAAGAACAACCTAGGCACCCACACTCCCTGGGATATGCTGTATGACAAATCTGCTGTTCCAAGAAATCTCCTGTGCTCGATAACGAATAGTGCCACAAGAATGACACAAGCAAATACCCCGCACCTCACGGAAACAACCGTAAAGGAAGCATCTCAATACAAGGAAAAGAAATACGTCTACTCTCTTTTGCAGAAACGACTCCAAAAAAGATACATTGGCTTTTCTTGCAAACATCACAGATTTCGCTACCTTGTAAAGGGACACGTGCGAAAACAAAAAAAACAGATCTTAACGCTTCACTACAACAGCACCCATGTCTCTCTACAGCTTCCTCTCCTGCCAGACACGCAAACCCTCCAAGACATAAAGGATATCCTTGCAAGTATTTTTGATATGGAAAAAAGCAAGATCATGATACACCATCTTCAGTCAAGCGTGAACCCGATGGATCTCTATCTCGACAACCGCACCGTCATCACGAATCTTGTTCTGAAAGCTGCCGAAAAGCTGCAGAAGAAAAGAAACCAGAATCCAGACAAAGAACAAGAACTGGTGTACGTTCTGAACACAAAACAGATGCAGAGTATAAACCTTCCCTACTCTATTGCTGCAACAATAGAACTCGATGTAAAACAATACAGCCAGAAGATACTGCTTCGGAAAATTCATCTTGCACTCCAGCTAGATCCTTTGTTTCACACACAACGAACCACCGCGATTTTAGAAAACGAGCTTCATAAATCTCTGTTCTCCTTGCTTGGCTCCGACTGTCTTCCTCTGTATCATCGCAACAAATATTTTGAAATTCACCTTCTCGAAGAACCTCAAGCGAACCGTGAAAAAGCACCTCACTATTACCTCTATCCTCCAGAACAGCTCCACGTTGTGATCCACAGTGCCCTTCTTGATGCCTTTGGAGTTCGTAAAAACAAAAACGTATCCTTTCCCATCCAAGAGGCGGGAGCGTTGTCATGAGCATACAGATACGTCTTCAGATCAACAAGATAAAAAAGTCAATATCGCTGGAAAAAGACTTGCTTCTTTCGGACCTCATTGCCCAGGTGGTTCCCAACGAATACCATTACTCCAGTTCTCCTCTCTTTCCCAATCCCTTCTGGGTGCTCGTCAACCGAGAACACATGTACTCGGCATACAAAACATCTGCATCTCGACTAAACGACAGCAATATCATTACTTTTTCCTTTGCTCACTCACAACCAGTCTTTCAATACATCACAGAAACACTGATAGAACAAGGCATACAACTCGATGGCATAAATACACCTCTCTATGCTTTTACCATTATGATATGGTACGTGAGAAAAGAAAAAAAGACCCTCCTAGAGGCTCTTGACTTGACTCGCCTGTACCCAGGTTTTTTTACCCAACCCTTTGCCTTTTTCCGGGTCTACGAAAAACTGAGAAGAGAAGCACATATCCGCATTCCAAAGCATACCGATGCCCTGCCCTATATACAAAAAAAAGAAAGAAGAGACGATACCTAGATGCAGACCTTGATTATCGCAAAGAACATGAGTCAACTAAAAAAAATTCTTAAAAAAGGAGAGGTCGTGTATCCTCTTTCTCTCCTCCCCTTTAATCCGTTTTTTGCTGACAAAAAATCTATGACCATTGTTGATCTCGAAAGGATACGAGAGTACTCCACGGTACTGACAACAAGCAGTTCTCTTATGCTTGGACTAGGAACCGACCTCCAACGAGTAATTGAACTACAGCACCAGGTACAGATACCCGAAGTAATACTAGACATCATTCGTTTTAGTTTTGTACAGAGCAGTCTTTCGAGCCTGCAACTACTCGATCTCTTTGGAATTCAGAAACAGTTTCGCTTACTAAAACTTGCTTTCTGTCTCCTTAATGCAAAACTTCTTGTTCTAAAACAAAAAAACCTTTCCTGGCTGTCGATGCGAGACTATGTAAACAGCACGCGTAGTGTGGAAAATACGCGTAGTGTGGAAAATACAGACATACCGCTTAGCATCCGACTAGACAGCAACATAAAAATATTTCACGCAGTCACGATGAAAAAAAGTCTTTGCCAAAGCACTCCCTCTTTTGCGGTAATTGGTGTTATGGAATGTGACGAGGACAAAAAGATTATTGACATCCGTTTTGCATGTCTCAAAGACGAAACACACTTCTTTTTCTCGCCAAAGCTACACGCCCTAAAATCTCATGCCCTCCCCATCAAACCAAGCATCATAAACAAGACCATAAAGAACACGGCAATGCCTCCCTTCTTAGCACCAGTCGAGCAAGGGTATTTCTTGGAAACATTCCTCTCTCTTGTCGAACCGACCATCACGAGATAGAGGCTTCTCCAATTTTCTAGTATCATAGATACAGTATGTTCGTTCACTTTAACAATCACTCTGACTATAGCCTTCGGCACAGCATCTCGACCATAGACAAGATCGTGGAGCGAGTCTGCGAGCTTGAACAAGAGAGCGTGGCTATTGCAGACGAGGGCAACTTGTTTGGGGCCGTCGAATTTACAAAAAAATGCAGAGAACAGAACATAAAACCCATCATTGGCTGCGAACTCCAAATAAACGACGAACAAGAAACAGACAGCAAAAACAAAAATAGCTCTAAGGTTCTGCTCTATGCAAAAGACACGCAAGGGTTTGAAAATCTAAAAAGACTCAGCTCTCGTGCATATACAGAACACTTTTACTATTATCCTAGAACAACGTTTCAGGACATCGAGGAGTTTCATCAAGGGCTTTTTTGCATACTCCCACAAAGAGGAAGCAGGGTCGAACGCTTGTTGGAGATAAGCGATGCAAAGCAGAGTTCTGAGCTTATATCACGCTATAAGGATGTTTTTGCAGAGCGCTTTCTTTTGGAAATACAGAACCACGGAATAGCCATAGAAGAACAGTACAACATCAAGATTGCGGCACTTGGGAAAGAGCACGGAGTTCCCCTGATAGCGGGAAACGCTTGCTACTATCCAAGAGAAGATGACGCACGAGCCCATGAAATCTACACACAAAACGATAGGATAAACTCGCCGAATCTACCGAACCACCAGTTCTACATAAAGAGTGCCAAAGAGATGCACGCTGCGTTCCCAAACTTTCCCGATGCACTTCAAAAGACGCTTGAGCTTGCCCAAGAATGCACGTTCGAAATGGAGTTTATTGGACCAAAGCTCCCCGAGTTTATCATCCCCGAGCATTTTAAGAATCAAGAAGAGTATCTTCGACACCTTACGATGCAGGGGCTAAAAAGTCGCTATCCGACCATCACCGAGGAGATAGAAAAACGTGTGAAATACGAACTAGACTGTATTATCTCTATGGGGTTTAGCGGGTATATCTTGATCATATGGGACATTATCCGTTATGTAAAGGACAACACCATACCCGTGGGGCCAGGAAGAGGATCGGTTGCGGGATCGCTTGTGTCCTATGCCCTTGGAATTTCCGGAGTAGATCCGATGCGATACGGTTTGCTGTTTGAGCGTTTTCTTAACCCAGAACGTGTAAGCATGCCTGACATAGATTCGGACTTCTGTTTTGAAAAACGCCAACTCATCATTAACTACATTCGCAATAAGTATGGTGAGGATCACTGTGGTCAGATCATTACGTTTTCCTCGCTAAAACCACGAGGAGCTGTCCGTGACGTAGGAAGAGCGTTGGAGATACCTCTTCAGTCAGTCGACGAGATAGCAAAGCTGCTGCCCGTGGAGGCAGATACCATAGAAAAAGCAAAGGAGATGGAGCCGCGGCTAACGCATTTCAAAACCCAGGAGTTTGATCAGCTTTTTGAGATTACCGAAAAACTTCTTGGCATCAAGCGTCATGCATCTATCCATGCGGCTGGCATTGTCATTGGTTCAAAAAAACTCATCCACTTTGCCCCTCTATACAAGGACCAATCGACTGGCACCATCGCAACTCAATATTCTATGAACTACCTCGAGATCTGTGGTCTGGTAAAGATGGACATCTTGGGTTTGAGAACCGTGACCGTCATCAGCAATGCCGAAAAACTCGTTCAAGAGGAGCACCCAGAATTCTCCATACAAGATATTCCCTACGAAGATCCCGAGGTTTATTCTATGCTTAGCCAAGGAAAAAGTGATGGGATTTTTCAGTTTGATAGCGAAGGCATGCAGAGAGTTCTACAGACCGTTCAACCAAAACGAATCGAGGAACTCATTGCCCTCAATGCCCTGTATAGGCCAGGACCCATGCGTTTCATTGAACAATACGCAAAGACAAAGCAAGGAGAACAACGACCTGAGTATCTCCATGCTTCTATGGAAGCGATACTCAAAGAAACGTACGGAGTCATTGTGTACCAAGAACAGGTCATGCAAATAGCAAGAGAGATCGCAGGATTCTCCTTGGGCGCTGCAGATGTTCTGAGAAAGGTAATGGGAAAGAAGCAGAAAAAAGAGATGGGAAAGTTGGAAGAGCAATTTATTGATGGGGCTAGCGAAAAGGGAATAGAGCCGTCTGTCTCGCGAAAAATTTTTGAACTCCTTGTCCCTTTTGCAGGGTATGGTTTTAACAAATCGCATGCTGCGGCATATGCAGAACTTGCCTATCAAACCGCATACCTGAAATGTAAGCATCCTCTCCAGTTTATCGTTGCCTCTTTGAATTCGGTACACAGCAAGCCAGACGAACTTACAAGACTTCTGCAGCTGTGTAAGGACATGCGTATCGAAGTACGAGGGCCTGACATCAACAAAAGCGACTACGACTTTAAAACAGAAGACGTTGCCATACGTTATGGTTTGTGTGCTATTAAAAACCTAAGCGACGATGTAAAAAAACACCTTGCCGAAGAACGAACAAAAGAGGGAGGGGACTACACGAGTATATTTGACACATTGCTACGATTGCAAAACAAGAATGATGTAAAGAGACTCGTAGAGATGGGTGCTCCTTCGGGGCTTTTCGACTCTTTGTTTGAAAATAGAGCATTACTTGTTGCAAACATGGAGAATATTCTCCAAGAAGGAAAGCAACGACTCGAAGCAAAACATTCCCAGCAGACCCTGCTCTTTGTCGAGTCCGATACAAAAAAAGACATAGCCTCTCTTCTTACAAACAAAGCACTCGAAGAGGTAAAACTTATGGAACTAGAAAGAGAGTATCTGAGTACCTATATCAATTTTCATCCGTTAGACGAAGTAAAAAAACACTGGATAGAAAACACCTCCCTAAACCTTGGCACTTTTAAAGAAAAACAATACGTAGAATATCAAAAAGAACCGCACCACCTTGTTGCCTATACGGATGCATTCGGTTCTAAAATCAAAAAGAACAAAAAGATTTACTTCGGCACTCTTCATGACTACAACGGATCCGTACGATTTTTATTTACAACAGATAGCAATCGGGAAATACAAATACCAAAACGAAAACCCTACGGCTTTGTTGGTTTTCTCCTCTACAGAGATAAAACCTTTACTTTTATGATTGACCAAACCATGTCAATCGAAGATCTTATACGCAAACGAAAGAATGACTATGATGCTCCTCTTCCCCTTTATGATGGAATAACAAGAAGGATGGTCATAGAACTAAAAGAACACCCAAGCAATGACGATCTCGTTCGCCTAAAATCAACACTACTCACTCATTTTGGTGATGCGAGCGTAAAGCTCCTCGTGCCAAAGGAAGGAGGAAGCTTTGTTTCTGTGCGACTTCCTCGTGGTTTTACCGTTAATGCGGATAGCCCTGAGCTCTTAGAGGCTCTTGAAAAGAATGATATCATTTCTCGAATAACATAAAACCATGCTACTGTTTTCGGATATGCAAGAACCCTTGTCCTCCACACGATTGTTTACATCGAATTACATAGCAAAACTAGAACGCGAAGGAATACGAAATGTTGGAGACCTTGTGTCCCTTGTTCCAATTGAATACGAGACTCGCAACAAACTACAAAGCTTGCAAGAAATCAATAACTTTAAGCTACCCATACTTCTCTCGATCCAAATAATCAAACACCATCAAGTACGATTAGCAAGGCGAGGACCACTTCTAATTATTTCCTTTCTTGACAAAGAAGAGAACAGAGGAGAGCTACACTGTTACGGCAGACCCTTTCTTAGCAAGCTCCTTCCTCTTCAGTCTCACGCTGTGTTGTGGGGGAAGTTTAGCCCTTCAAAGAAAAACAACGTACTCGTCTCCAGTTCTTTTGAGATTATCAACGACTCGAGCAGGATGCACGGGCTTGTACCTCGATACAGACTGCCTTCGTCTCTTTCTCAGATTACCTTTTTTAAAGCGATGAAGAAACTCCTTGAATCTTGGAACTTTCCTGAACTCCATCCATATCACGACCATGCTTCTCAAAAAACTCACACAAGGGCCCAGTGCATACGATCTATACATCTTCCTTCCAACGAAGAGGATCTTCTTCAGGCAAGCAAACAACTTGCCTTTGACGAAGCCCTGCTTTTTCAACTTTCTCTCGAGCGCTCCTCACTGGAAAAGAAGATAGCCCGCTCTCGCAGAAGAACAGGGAAGGTACAGCTGACACAAAGTTGTATTTCCTGTCTTCCCTTCACCTTGACACGAGGTCAGATAGGCATAATAAACGAGATCCAAAAAGATCTCTTAGAACCCTATCCCATGAGACGATTGCTTCAAGGTGATGTGGGGTCAGGAAAGACACTTGTCGCCTTGCTCTGTGCTCTTTCCGTCATTGAAGAAAAAGAGCAGGTCATTCTTATTGCACCCTCCGAGACCTTAGCAAATCAACATTACAAACGAATTTCTGAAATCTTCCAAAAAATGAAAGAAGAGACTGGACAGAGTCTCAACTGCTGTCTTCTTACAGGATCGACGAGTAGCAAAGAAAGAACTAGCATAAAGGCTAGGATAGCAGCGAGCGAGATCGATCTTGTTATTGGAACTCACGCTCTGTATTCTTCTGATATCCACTATGCCGACCTTAGCTTTATTATTGTGGACGAGCAACATCGATTTGGAGTAGAACAAAGAACTACGCTTCTTAACAAGGGCAAGGAAGCGGATCTATTACTTATGACCGCTACTCCCATCCCAAGAACCCTTGCCCTGACATTGTACTCTCATCTAGAAATCAGCACCCTAAAAGAAAAGCCCGGTCTTCAAAAACCACAAAAGACTCGCATCGTATCCTTTCGGGGAAGACAGAAAACGTATTCCTATATTCGCTCCATACTAGACAAAACACAACAGGTTTTTTTTATCTTTCCCCAGATAGGATCGGACGAAAAAGAAAGTCAATGGAGTGCCGATTCCATACTTACCTTACACAAGGAAATAGAGCAAAACATGGCACCCCACACCTGTGCGGTGCTTCATTCAAAGATACCGAACAAAGAACAGATAGAGATCATGAAACAATTTGAACAGGGTGATATATCTGTTTTGCTCTGCACTACTATAATAGAGGTTGGCATAGACATACACAACGCCACGCTTATGTGTGTGTTTGGGGCAGAGCGTTTTGGCTTGGCAACATTGCATCAACTACGAGGGAGAGTCGGACGCGGTTCTACACAAGGAGAAGTCATACTCGTATACAACGATCCCCTTAGTGATATTGCAAAAGAACGACTTCAGGTAATCTATACCAGCACTGATGGGTTTGAGATCGCCGAAAAAGATCTTCTTCTCCGTGGTCCTGGGGACATAGATCAGCTCGGGGTTCGTCAGTCGGGATCTTTACTCTTTCAGTTTCTCCACGCACTACATGACACGGACATACTGTCAAAAACACAGAATCTTGCGAAAAAGATCGTACAAGAAGATCCACTCTTAGAACAAAAAGCACACCGAAGCCTTAAACCCATACTGCAACATTATGCGAACCTTGTGTAGAGGTCTTTTGTGAAAGGCATAGTGCTATCGGGAGGAAAATACGCAAACAGAAGGATACTCTGTCCTAAGGGGCGCATTCGTCCCGTAATGGCTCAGGTAAGAGATTCAGTATTTCAAATCATACTGAACCATGTTCATGTGAACAATCTTCAGCAAGAAGAACTTCGCTTCCTCGATCTATTTTCTGGATCTGGGCTCATGGCACTGGAGGCAGTATCGAGAGGATTTGACGCTGCGGTCTCTGTTGAAAAAGACCCTATAAAATGGAGGACGATTGAAGAAAATTTTTCTCTTGATAGCTCGGCACTTCGTCTGGTGCGTTCCTCTGCTGAACGTTTCGTGCTCGGAACAAACAACAAGTTTCATGTTCTGTATCTTGACCCACCCTTTGAATATAGATATAAAGAAGATCTACTTCGAAAAGTAGAGAAAAGTCGCCTGCTCTATCCTAAAAGCCTCGTACTGATACATATGCCAACAAAAGAAGCATTTTCTACCGAGAGAAGATCTCTTTTGTTGACGAATACACGGGTCTTTGGCGCTTCTACAGTGTATTTCTTTCAAACAAAACCAGAAGCTTGATGGATGGATGTGTCGTGTTTATAGGTATGGCAGAATAAAACCGCCTGTACGGTCTACGCCGACCGACCGCCTGCTGCCGCCTACGCCGACCGCACAAGTATTATTTTATTTCTTCTTCTATTACTAGTTCTCTCAAACTAGGAATAAGTTTCTCGTCAATGATGTCTGCTTCTTTGAAGTTATCGTCACTAAGCGTGTCAAGATAATCTTCTCGTCTCGACTTTAGGTCGGCCTCTATTTTGGGGCTAAAACGAATAGAATGAACAACCGATGTTGCAAAATGTGTGACAATTTCCTCTTCAAAAGAAAGATTGTCTAGTTTCCAGAGCACTGTTCTATCGATCAAACTGGTAACTCCCATGGTTCTCTGGTTGATTCGTTCAATGCTGATAAGAGACGGAAGATGAGATTCCAATACTGTTCCAGAATTACTATGATATTTTTTGTACGCACCACGAATAAAATAGACTTTGTTCGCGCTTACTATCTCGCCAAAGAGCTCATAAGAATCACTCAAAAACGCTATAATTCTTAGCGTTGACTTGTCCTCTGGAGAATTTAGAAAGCCAATGACATAGTACTCTGAAGAAAAATCTTCTCCGTTTGTAAGCTCATACCCAATAGCAGAAATAGGAACTTTTTCGTTAAAATGAAGCTCTATTCCTCTAACCGTGTACTGCGTTTGCTTTGGACTTCTTAGTTCGTATTGCAACTGGTTTGAACTGCGAATGAGTGGGATAACCTCATCGGTTACCAAGTCCCCGAGAAAAGGAAGACGAACAAGACCACTAACATTCCAGTCATCTAGATCATATCTTATAAAACCACCACCAGGATACCGAATGCCACGCAATTGGTGTTCGGTATACGGTTTGCCTTCATCAAAATAATCTTCAATCAAATCGGCAAACAATACTTCAGAGCAGAATATCAAGAGGCTCACACAAATAAGGATCGTTTTGTTTCTCATACTTCTCTTAAGTATCGTCATAAAAGCAGTAAATCTATACCTTAAATTACTGGATTAGATGTCGTGAACTTCGCTCATAAGTAAACAAAAAAGCAAAGGAAAACAGAATCAACGTCTCAAGATCTTCGTTTCCTATGTTTGGATACATAAACATCGTTGGTTTTTCTGTAAGATTTATCAAGCCAACTAACCTTTCATCAAAGTACAATGCAAAGCCTGTTTCCGTTGTGTGTGCTTTCTGTCTTTCGCGAAAAAAACTATCACCAACAATGTCGATCGAGAAGTTCTTTCTTGTTGCCTGCCCTTTCATAATTCTCGTTTTGGGGTCGGCAACAAGAGACATGGTAAACGGATAATCCGATCTTGCGGTGCTTCCATAAAAGATAGCTGTTCGTGGAGAACCAATCAAATAACCATCTCGCGAAAAGTAGAATAACGATTCAGAATTAATCGCAAAACTGTTCAAATCGATGATATCAAACTTCTTTCGAATTCGATGAATAAGTCTTCCTTTGTAGCCTGTGTTTCCCTGTTCCACGACGTCTGTCTTTCTGACATTATCTACAGTGTACTCTCGAAATTCCACTTTACTGTACTGATCAGCGATCTTCGAATAGCGAAGTTCCACCTCTTCTAGTCCAGCACTCAAAGCAGATCGATAGAAAGAAGAATACTGGTTACTCGCACAGGAAAAAAGAAGAAATGATACACTGAGCATAAGAAACAACATGATGATTTGTTTTGGGTTCATACGTATAGTATAATTGATATGATTTTTTTTTCAAAGTGCAAACAACAACTATTTCTTGCAATATTACTCATTTTTTCCCTCATAAGCATGAAAAGCGTTCAGAACACCCAAGAACCCGGGCAAAATACCATTCAAATAGCTTTTCAGAAACAGGAGCTACAGCTTTCTTTCTACAAAGGATACAGCAACGTAGAAAGCCAAATACACTCGGCCTTGTTTAGTGGTCTTCTTCTTTTTGATGAAGAGAATTTGACCGTAAAAAGTGCCCTGGCCGTTTCTTGGTTTGTGAATGAAGACAAACTCTCCTACACTTTTCATCTTAGAGAAAATGCAAAGTTTTCGGACGGCTCTCAAATTAGAGCACAGGACGTACGAGATTCTTGGCTTGCAGCACTAGAAAATAATTCAGCGTTTTCCTATCTCTTTGAGCCCATATCTGGAGTGAAAGAATATAGAGAGGGATCTGGATCCCTAGAGGACATCGCCATACACGTGCTATCCGATCAAACACTGAGAGTAGACCTAGAAGGAGCAAACAACGAATTTCTCAAAATCATTACTCACAGTGTTTTCTCTGTAACCAAGAGTGCTCAAACAAAGATTTCCGACTGGGAACGTCGCCCCTACACCATACCCTTTTCTGGCCCCTACGCCATTACAGATCAAAGCAAAAATAGCCTGACCCTTACAAAGAATCCGTATCACTGGGCAAGTGAGTTTGTAAGTACCGACAATATAATTGTTCGTTTTTACGATGACGAAGAATACGACAAGCTTGCTCAGAAAATCATCGTTGGCGACGTACACTGGTCCAGCATATATGTAGATGATGCCGGAATCGATATCGACTGGCTCTTTATAAATCAAATATTTGGAACAAACTATCTCTTCTTTCGCACTGCCGTTGCGCCTTGGGACAAGGAGAATATACGAACTGCCGTACGCCTCCTTATTCCCTTTGACACAATTCGAGAAGAGCTCTATCGCTTCCCCGCCTCCTCGCTTGTCCCTTCATCTTTTGGAGAATATAAATCTCCTGAAATAAGTTACAAGCAAAACAGCCAAATGGCACTTGATTTACTGGAAGAAGAAGGCTACCCTCGAGGAAAAGGGCTTCCTAATCTTGTTCTCTTTGTGCCCTCTTACAACGATGAGTACTCAGAACTCTTTGATGCCATAAAGAAGTCCATAGAAGCGTCTTCTGATATCCAAGTTGACATAAAGAGTGTTCCGTCAGATAAGTACTACGATGCCCTCGCTACCGAAGAATTCGTAATTGCATCGTACAGCTGGATTGGCGACTACGTAAGCCCTGCGGCCTTTCTTCAAATGTGGATAAGCCCCAGTCAAGAACTCGGGCACAGTTACAACAACAAAGCATATCGTGACCTGTTCTCTCGATCGGTTGCCATTGAAGAAGAAGAGAAAAGAAACAAGGCTCTCAAAGAGGCAGAAAAAATTCTTCTTGATTCAAGTGTTGTCATTCCACTCAATTTTCTGTTTGCAATAAACATAGTTCGAAGTGATCTAATAGACGGTTGGCAAAACAATGTTTTAGACCATCATCAATTTGCACGACTCAAGAAAAAAAAATCAAAACTCATCCCGTTTATCACACGTTTATCACACGAGCAAGATGACTCCGATAATTCCCAATAACTTGACTCAATGAACAAAGATTATACTATAATAGAGTGAGTACCGATTAATAGAGTAGGTACCGATCGAAAAATCATGGAAACAAAGAAAAAGAAAACAACAACACCTAAAAAACCAATGAAAAGCACCGCAGGAAAAAAAACTCCTCTAAAACAAGTCAAAGCAAGCAAAGCAGACAAGAAGAAGAGCGCGGAAACGAGTGCAAAGACAGACACCGAACCTACGATAAAAAAGAAGACTCTCAAAAGCACTTCTAAATCAAAGAAACCTACAAAAAAAGTTGCAAAGACCAAGACAGCACAGGGCTCTCAATCAGACAAAAAAAAGGCTGTCACATCATCATTAGGAAAGCAGAACAACGAAGGCACGAAAAAAAAGACCGCTGCATCGCCCAAGACCCTTCCTCTTAAAATTGATTCTTACATATTCTATCCGAACGAAGGGCTAGGAAAAATTACAGGCATTGAAAATAGAAAGTTTGAAAACGTATCAACCCCATACTACATTGTTACGTTTATCAGCCAAAAAATGATCTCGCGTATCCCAATGAAGAACATAAAATTACTCCGCATACGAAAGATTTTTTCAAAAGACACTGCACAAAAAGTTTTAAAGGCTTTAGAAACAGCGGACATTCTTTCCGAACTCACCTGGAAGGACAGGCTTCTTAGACATCAGGAAGTCATAAAAAAAGGCAACGCACTAGAAACCGCAGAAATGCTTTCATCGTTGCATGTGCGTGGTGCAGACCGTGCGCTTTCTTTCCAAGAACGACAATATTACGACTTCGCATTAGAATCACTGACTGATGAGCTGTCTATCGTTCTCAAACAAGACGTAAAAGAAGTTCTTAAAATGGTTAAAAAGATTCTGAACAACACAATAAAAAACAAGGACGCTCCTTAAGATTTAAATATCTTCCTATCCCAAACAATGTATAGACAAAAACTTTTCCTTTTTCTTCTATTCTTCTTCACAATTTTTAATGTGTACTCACAATTTTCTGCAGATCCACATCATCAACTGTATAGATATCTTGATACTTGGTTCGGAAAAGGATACATAAAGGAACTTCCTTCGTTTAGACCGATCCCCGAAATAGTCTGGATAGACATCCTTGATAGGGTAATAGAGGTGGGGAGTTTTCGAGATAAGACCATTGCAGAAGAATACAGAGCCAAGCTTGACAAGATTACCGTAGATAGCAGAACCTTTGCCGTAGGAAATCTACGATCAACACAGGGAAGCGACACCTCACAACTCGACTATTTTGCGCGTGCATCCTCGGGAATCTCTATTTATTCTTTTGTTGGTAGCCCTCTCGTAAGCATGGCAGCAAGCTTTGAACTCGGAGCCCAATATAAAAGCCTCGGTGCTCATGATTTGAAATCATTTGCCCTAAAACCCTTTGCAAACGAATACATAAGTCACCTAGAAAGAGCCGTGGACAGTTCCATACGCTATACAGACGGACTCGATGGTGCTGCAATCGATTTTGCTTATAATTCTTTATCCAGCATGACCATAGGCACAAAGGATATATTCTTTCACTCTGGTTTGATGCAACGAAGTATCGGGATGTTTCACGATGATGGCATAGTCGTTAGCCCTCTTGCAAAACCGTCTCCCAATTTCTTTGTGTACTGGAAAGTAGAACCTGTAGCATTTACCTGGGCTTTCTTTGTCTTGAGTGCTCAGCGACAATACAGTACATTCAATGTAGACGAAACAACGAAAGAAATTACCACACAAAAAGATCAGGGGCTAAAATTAAACAAGTATTATTACTATAACTCACTTACCTGGTTCATAACAGAAGACATAGAATTTCAAATCTTTGAATCCATAATGTTTGGTGATTTTAGTCTAAACTATCTTGCACCATTGAAATTACTCTATGCTGTAGATTCGCTCTCCAACTTTGCCGCAGGAAACCTTACCATCGGGTTGAGCTTTTCGTTTCGTGTCCACGAAAACGTGAGGATACCTATCTCTATCGTAGGGGACGACCTGGATGCTATCAGTTTATTCTCCCTCGACTTTAACTCAACAAAGAAAATAGCCGTAGAAACCGGAGTTGAATGGTACCCCGAAAACATTTACTTCAAAAGCCTAAAACTAAACTATAAGATCATGGGGCCGTATACTTACACACATCCTGTGGTGTCTTCGTCTGGACTGAATAGCTATTCAACAGAATACAACACAACGAATCACACCCATGCGGGAAGACCCTTTGCAAGCAGCCTCCCTCCAAGCTCACATAGACTGAGTTTGGACAGCACCATCACTCCTCTAAGCTTCTTGGAAACCACGTGCCAAACACACCCAACAC
>JACSEG010000063.1_pt1 | contig 20139 bp, 15 predicted proteins | sample 8225521 | NCBI WGS metagenome assembly JACSEG01 (sample SAMN15705060, study PRJNA637333) | viral metagenome | isolation source: viral RNA from sea star tissue | host: Pisaster ochraceus | place: USA:Santa Cruz | collected 2018
ATTGGTTGATCTGTAAGGATCCCCCCCAAGCGTTAAAATAAACGGTCTGTCCGCTTGCTTTCTTGACTATGCTGCTCCATTCAGAGGAGAATACGTCGATATCACCGCTTTCTGATGAACCGACCGACAATAAAAAGACCATCAATACCGAAAAGATAAATAAAAGTCCATGTTGTCTTGTTTGTTTTTTATATTTCATGCTTTCTATTATAGTACACCTTCTATATTAGTTGCTAAAACCACTCTTTGTAGATTCTAGAGTGAAAAAATCTATTCTAGATCAACAGATTTTTGTGGCTTGTGTGTTTTTGTAGTTTGTGTTGCCTGGCCGTAAGTTACCCGGCAACTAGCAGTTATCCGGAGTTGAACTCAGAAAAAGAATCCTTCTCTTGTTGCGTGTAAAGAGAGGAAAGCGGTTCGGTTTCGTCTATATAAACGACGTTTATCTTATAGAGAAGGCACGAGCGCCATTCTCGCACCTCCCTCTGGGTCTCGAATTCTATCTTCTTTACGATGTGCATATGCTTGCCCTCTCTCCTTTGTTCATATTCGACTATTGCAAACACCCCGCTTCCTATGTAAAGAATTTCCTGTCCTTCCTCGACCTGCTCTGATCCGTGAATCAATTCGATTACCTCTTCAAAGCTAAGATATTCGTCTGTATCTCCTTTGTTTAGGGCAAGAATGGTATTCTCTATTCGTTCTCCGTTACCTGATGACACAAGCACTAACGATCTGTCGGGGACTTGTATGTTGGGCAGGGCACCTTCGGGATATCTGCTGCGTCTTGGTTGTGAAATGGGGTTGTTCTTTTGGTACGTAAAATCAGGAGCTCTTGGACGCCTCGTCTCGGATCGGTTTCCACCCTGTCTTCTCTGTTGAAATGAGCCTCGTCTTCTCTCCTCTCCTCGAGGATTGTCGTCTCTTCTTCTATCGCGTCTAAACCTACTCAAAAGATTTTACCTTCCTTTTTTGAAACCTTACGTTATAATATAATAAATAATATAGCATAATGTCTTCTTCTTTGTTTCTACTAGATGGTCATGGTCTCATTTTTCGATCATACTATGCACATATACGAAACCCTCTTCGGAACTCAAAAGGGGAAAACACTTCCGCCGTTTACGGGTTTTTTCAAGGTCTTCAAAAGATATATCAAAAGCACGGGCCTCAGAACATGGTTATCGCTTTGGATGCCGATGCAAAACTGGAACGGGCAAAAATCTACCCACAATACAAGGCAAACAGGCAGAAAACCCCGGAAGATCTCAAATCGCAGATAAAAATCATTCGCAAGATAATACAAGAAATGAAGATACCCCATCTGAGCATCAAGGGCGTAGAGGCAGATGACATCATTGCCACCCTAAGCAGGCAAGCAGAGCAAAAGAACATGGAAACCGTCATAGTGAGTTCTGACAAGGACTTGTTTCAGCTCCTCGGCCCCACACACAAGATGCTTCGCCCCTCCGTCAAGAGCTCGGACTGGGAAGAGGTCAACCCAGACTGGGTAAAAGAACATTACGGCATTCAGGTAGAACAGGTTCATGACTACCTTGCCATCGTAGGGGACAGCAGCGACAACATACCCGGAGTTGCTGGCATAGGGCCAAAGGGTGCGGTAGCCCTCTTGGAAAAATACAAGACCCTCGAGGGAATCTTTGAGCATGTGGACGAAATAAAAGAAAGCTGGCGAGAAAAGCTCCTTCGATCAAAAGATCTTGCCCTCCTGAGCTACACCTTGATTGCGCTAGACGAGCAGGTTCCCCTTCCTAGTGATTTTGATTCCTTCTATCCCGAGTTGCTTTGGGACAATGCCCGTGAACTCTTTCTTGAATGTGACATCAAAACGTACCTAAACAACAGATCGGGCGGCCAATCGAGTGGCCAGGGCACTAGCGCACAAGACTCACAGACAGATTATGCAGAAAAGCAAGCAGAGCCAGCGAAATCCAAGCTGTCCTTCCAGACCATAGACGACATAGCGATACTAGAAACGCTGGTCTCTACAGCGCTCTCGCAAAAATACATAAGCCTCCAACCCGTGTATGCGGGCAAACGTGCCCTCCATGCAGAGGTCCTTGGGCTTGCCCTAAGCACCGAAGAAACAAAGGCCTACTACCTCCCCTTACAGACAAGCGACACACAGCTGATAAAAGACGAAAAGAGCAGGAAGAAATGCTACTCGCTGTTACAAAAATTATTTCATGACAAAGACTGTCTTCTTATCTCTTTTGATGCAAAGCAAGCGCTCACTGCCTTTCATGGCATGGGCTTTTCTAAGAAACACAATTCTTTTCACATGAACAAGGCTTCCGTCGCCATCTTTGACGTTCTTATTGCCGCTTGGGTCTGCTCGCCCTCAAGTCATGCCTATACTCTTTTAGCGCTTTGCAAACAGTACAATATAGACGTTCCCATCGAAGATGACAAAGAAATCCTCAGCATGAGTGATGTTGCCCAACTTTCCCCTCCAGAAATAGCAGAGCAAAGCGGCATCTATGCCACACTCTCCTTGCTTTTGTACCGGAGTCTTAAGCAAACACTACAAACGGTTGACGCATACGATTTGTTTATCTCCGTGGAAATGCATATATGCTGGCTTCTTAGCAAAATAGAACAAAACGGAATCATGCTCGATGTCCCTTATATACAAAAACTCTCTGCCGAGCTTGAAACACTGATGCAAGATCTGAAACAGCAGATATACAGTCTTAGTGGCGAAGAGTTTAACATCAACTCTCCAAAGCAGTTACAGAAAATTCTTTTTGAAAAACTACAGCTCCCTACGGGGAAAAAAACGCAGACTGGCTTTAGCACGGACGTGCAGGTTTTAGAGTTTCTTTCTTCCCATCATGACTTGCCAAAGAAGATTCTTGAATTTAGACACGTGAGCAAGCTTAAAAACACCTACTCCGACACCCTTCCTTCACAGATAGATGACAAAACCAAGCGCATTCATACCAGCCTCAATCAAAACGGATCAGAAACAGGAAGAATGTCTAGCACAAACCCCAATCTACAGAACATCCCCGTAAAAGACGCTCTCGGGCAGCGACTTCGAAAATCCTTTGTAAGCAGCAAGGGGCATGTCCTGGTCAGCGCAGACTACAATCAAATAGAGCTGGTTGTACTAGCCCATCTGTCAAAGGACAAAACCATGCAGGAGGCCTTTGCAAACGGCGTTGATATTCACACAAGAACGGCCTCGATCTTGTTTCAAAAAGAAGAGATAGAGATAGACGAATCACAGCGTCGCATTGCAAAGAGTATCAACTTTGGAGTGGTATATGGCATGTCGGCCTTTCGTCTTGGCAACGAACTAAAAATACCTCACAAACTTGCTCGAGAGTTCATCGAGTCCTATTTCACCGAGTTTTCCTCGGTAACTCAATTCGTGGCAGAAACCATAAAGAACACCGAGAAAACAACGTACAGCAGCACCATCTTAGGTCGTAGACGCTATCTTGAACACATCAACAGCAGCAACAAGAATCTAAAACACGCTGCCGATCGCATGGCCGTCAACAGCACCATACAGGGCTCTGCGTCAGACATCATGAAACTGGCGATGATACGTGTGGACGAAGTAATACGAAAAGAATCCCTCTCCAGCATCATGTTATTGCAAATCCATGACGAATTGCTCTTCGAATGTCCTCTGAACGAGGTTGAGGCACTTCAGTCCTTGCTTCATACCGTTATGCCAAGCGTGTATACGCTGTCAATTCCCCTAAGTATATCCACCCATTCTGGAAAAAACTGGGGCGAATTGAAATAATGATTCTTGGTATAACAGGCCCCTACTGCTCCGGAAAAAACACCTTCAGTGCTCGGGTATCCTCGCTGGGCTTTGAAATCCTTGATGTGGACCATGTTGGACATTTGTCTTTGGAAGGCAAGAAAGAAGAGATCATCAAAGCGTTTGGTCCCGAAATAGTCGAGGCATTCCCTCTGTCTGATCCTCTGTCTGACCCTCTGTCTGGAAGCTCGTCCCCCAAAACAGAGACGAGGATATCGAGGAGAAAACTAGGAAAGATCGTGTTTTCTAACTCAAAAAAACTACAGCAACTAGAATCCATAGTACATCCATGGATGAAACAGCATATCAAAGAGTATATTCACAAGAACAAGGAAAAGCATCTTGCCATCAATGCAGCTCTCTTGTTCTTTCTTGAACTTGATCAGTACTGCGATCTTATAGTCATCTTACGGACCAATAAACTGCTTCGTTTCTTTCGTGCCCTGGCTCGCGACAAGCTTGGCGTTCTGCAAACAAGAAAACGTATGAAACACGAGAAAAGAAATCCTTCAAAAAAATCCTTTAAGTATTACAAAAACAATGCCGAACTTTATTATGTAAGTAACACAAAAGAATCGAAACGTTGCCTACAAAGCATTGAGGGATATATACATGGAAAATTACACACAGCAAACCAATGACGGAGCTCAACAGAACTTCTACCAAGGACCAGGACCGATTTCAAACGAAGGAGCTTACCCGCAAAACAGACCCGAGGGGCCAATGTACGAGAATCCGGGCTACAGCCCGTCTAACGTATCAGGCACTCCCCCATTTCACGCTGCTCCGCTCTATTCTGCCCCATACCAAGCTGCTCCGTACCAAGACTTAAACAGCATGAGCTCTCGTCAGGAGAGTAGCATCACTAACGATAGCAGCAACGGCGGCGGTAGCGGTGACAACGGCAGCGGTAGCGGTGACAACGGCAGCAACGGCAATAAAAAACAAAACAAGATGGAACAATTTCTCCTTTTTGCACTTGTTACCGCTATTTCCATCACTGCAATCATTATTGGCGTTGGCTGGGCGCTGTTTTATCCCAAAACAACGGACATAGCAAGTTCTCAAAAAGAGCAGACCACGGTCAGCACCGTAGAAAAAACGCAAATAGATGAAATAAAGAAAGACACAAATCAAGATTTGATTATCGTGTACGGAACCGAAGACAATGCACGACTAGAAGTACAAAAACCACTGCAGACCAACACACAAAAGACGAACGTTGCAGTAAACACCACGCCAGCTACGCCTGTGCAAAAACAGGTGGCTGCTCCTGTAGTGGCGAAAACTCAAAGTGCGGCAAGCGCTCCAACGAATACGACTGGCGCTGTAGTAGGTTCAACAAGCGTGCGGGTTCAACCAAGCGCACAGAACGTGGCGGTCAGCTCGAACAAACCAAATGTTTTCCCTGATACGAAGTACTGGATACAGGTTTTTTCTACAAACAACAAGGACAAGGCAAACAACATTAAGAATAACCTTGATCTCCAGGGAGTCAAGGCTGTCATTGTCACCAAGCAAATCAATAACAGCATCTACTACCGTCTTCGCATTGGCCCTTACTATAATAAGGAAGAAAGCAACAAGTTTCTTCAGTGGATAAAACGAAGTAACGAATACGGAGATGCCTATGTATCTGTGGAAAAAGGATAGTGGAGAATCCAGAGGGGACAATTATCAAGGATATTCAGGGGTTTTTTTGTCTAAAAACCAGTCAGAGATTCCTGAAAAACAGTCAAAAACCAGTCAGCTATGCTCTAAATCCTCTATATAATGTATGATTGGATAAGATTTATATGTCACCAACACAAATAAAGTTAAAAAAGCCTACATTTTCATATAAAAATGTTTTTTTATTAAAAAAAACAGAAATAAGGTGTTTTTTGGCTTTACATACTTTGCTTAGTATTATAATATGACTAGAACAGTGATTTTAATATGAAATCACTTTTTTTGTTTATTTTATTTTACAAAAGAAAAGGAGATAAGATATGACCAAATCAAGGATATTATTTGTCCTCATTATTTTAGTAATTTCACATGCTGTTGTTCATGCTCAAAACGCACGTTTTGTTTTAGGAACAAACCAGTCTTTTCATTTTGACACTTCAACACAGCAATCATTCACCACTGCTTCGAGTAGTTCGTTTTCTACAACCGTAAACAGTTTTGATCCTCTTAGCAACTCTTCGAGCTACTTTCTCTCAAATAGCATATTCATCGGTGTTCAGTTTTGGGAAGAACTAGAACTCGATTTTTCATTTGGATACACGAATTCCACACATTCCCTTACGGTGGACAGATCAAGCTTGGACTTGTTCTACACCCAGACCAGCGGTTTTCACACCGATATTGATTTTCGGTATCTCTTTCGCTGCCAATCCTTTATAGCGCTCTATATCAATGGGGGCTTTGGTGTAAGGATGAATGTTTCAACTGTATCTCGCTACACCACACAGGGGGCTGGCTTCTTCTTTCTCACTGCTGGACTTCGAACCACGGATGCCACACTCAAAGAGGGGGCACAAATCTCCTTTGAACCCTATGTTCCATTTGGAGGCGGTTTTACCATTCGATTTAGTGAGTATGATTTTTCTCGTATCTCTATAGGATATATTGGAAGATTCTATATTACACAGCAGGCAGAAAATTTTGGGTTTGTGAATGCTGGTTCTGGTGAGATCGAATCACTTACTTTTAAAACGCCCTCCCTAACACATGGCATAGCCATTGAGTATGCATATGTATTCTAGGTAGGAACTTCTAAAAGGCGTCGGCCGGATTTGAACCGGCGAATAAAGGTTTTGCAGACCTCTCCCTTAACCACTTGGGTACAACGCCAAAAAATACTAAATCTAACTAAATCTACGAGAGAATTTCGGATGTCTTGAAAAAGATCCGGATTTCTCGTGTTGCGCTTTTTTCAGAATCTGAAGCATGAACTATGTTCTCGGTCATTAACAAGGCAAAATCCCCTCGTATGGATCCAGGCAATGCATCAAGCGGGTTAGTCGCTCCAATCAGGTTGCGACATGTGGCCGTTGCATCTTCTCCTCCCCATACCATGCCAATCACTTCAGATGAGGCCATATACTTTAGCAAGGAAGCATAGAACGCTTTTCCCTTGTGCTCCGTATACAATTTTTCTAGTTGCTCTTTTTTTGCCTTCCCTACTTTGATTGCCTTCAAATCAAGTCCTTTTTGTTCAAAACGATTTATAATCTGTCCTACAATACGCCTCTGCTTTACGCCAGGCTTTAACATAACAAATGTGTGCTGATAACTCATGGATTTATTATATCTTCTTTATCTCTCCGATACAAGTACCGCACATCACACGGGGTGCGCTGTGGAGTACCCTGTGGAGTGCGATTAATTATTGCTATATGCATAATCCTCGATTTTCGTTATACTTCAAAAAGAGCAAACCGTGGAGTACCTACATACCGGACTATTTACTGACTACTATTCACTCACGATGATGCAAGGTTATTTTCTTCGAAAAAGAAACCATAACGTAGTATTTGACATGTCTTTCCGAAAATCCTCATATGGAGCTTTTACGCTATTCTCAGGCTTGGAACTCGTGCTTGATCAACTAGAAAAATTTGCCTTCACGGAAGAAAACATAGCGTTTTTACAATCAACCCAGCGTTTTGCTGATTCCTTTCTTGACTATCTTCGCGACTTTCGTTTTAGCGGGGACATATGGGCCATGCCAGAAGGAAGTGTTTGCTTTCCTTTCGAACCACTTATTAGGGTTCATGCTCCCATTGCGGAGGGTCTACTCATCGAAGGGCTGATACTCAACATCATAAACTACAGTAGTTTTATCTCCACAAAAGCAGCGCGTATCCGACATGCTGCTGGGGACAAACGCTTTGTTGAACTGGGGCTTCGCCGTGCTCCTGGACCGGACGGGGCATTGCTCGCAAGCAGAGCTGCCTACATTGGCGGTGCGTATGGAACCTCCAACTTGGAGGCAAGCAAGCAGTTTGGGATACCGTACATGGGAACCATGTCACATGCTTGGGTCATGAGTTTTCCAAACGACCTGGAAGCATTCAAGGTATATGCAGACATCTACCCCGATAACTCGGTTTTCCTTCTAGACACATACAACACCCTAAGAAGTGGCCTACCTTCGGCTATCAAGGTGGGAACCGAACTAAAACAAGCAGGTCGCCGCTTTGGAGTGCGTCTTGACAGTGGTGATCTTGACTATCTTGCTCGTGCAGTAAGAAAAGAACTAGATGCAGCAGGGTTGGAAGATGCCTTCATCGTGGCGACAAACAACCTTGATGAGCATATTATCTCGGATCTTTCCATGAGGAACTCCCCCATCGACGTTTGGGGGATAGGCACTCGTCTTAGCAACCCAGGCTCACAAAATAGCCCCTCGGGAGTATACAAACTAAGCTGTCAAGAAGAAGACGGGGTCCAGAAGCCCCTCCTCAAGATATCAAACAACATGGAAAAAACGTCGTTACCCGGAATTAAACAAGTATATCGCTGCTTTCGAAAAGGCAAAAATTCTAGCGCCTTCCTTGCCGACATAATAGATCTTGACGACAAAACAGAGCCCTATTTATCAGAGAAGACGGTCTATCATCCTTATTCGAGCAACCAAAAGTTCCAGATCCCTTCGGAAACACGACATATACCCCTTCTTCGCTGCGTATACAAGCAAGGAGAACGAATGATTACTCATGACCTAGAAAGAATCAAGAAGACCGTAGAGACCAATTTGGATCACTTAGACGATGGTTATACACGTCTTCTTAATCCACATGTATACAAGGTTTCTATTACCAAAGAATTAAAGCAACTTCGTGATACACTAATAGAAAACAAAACAGCACATTTCAAACACGAGGAGTAAGCCTATGGGAATGTTAATTGGAGCCTTGTTAGGCTATTTCATTTTTAGAACTTTTTTCGGAATCCTTCTTGGAGGGTTTTTGGGAATGCTTTTTCTCTTTCCTCCTGGAAGAAGAAAAACGTTCTCTTTTTTCGCATCGTATACCCAGCAAGTTCGAGAGCTACAGAAACTCTATTTCTTTACTTTCTTTACCCTGCTAGGAAAGATGGCAAAGGCGGATGGTAACATCTCCAAACAAGAGGGCGACTATCTTATCTCTTTGATACACAAGATGCAGCTAAATCCAGAACAAAAGACCGATGCTCTTAACTACTTTAATAACGCAAAGAACGAGCCCAAAACCGTAGCGGAGCTAGCCCAACAATTCCACCTTATCAGTCAACGATCTCCACAAATAGAACGACAGATGATGTATCAGCTTATAGGCATGGCTGCCGTTGATGGAATTATCTCCTCTCAAGAAGAGGCGATCATACACGAGGTAGCTCGTATCTTTGGTATACCCCAAACAGAAATCGATCACATTCTTAGCTCTTTTACCGCAAGCTCGGAAAAATCATATCACATACTTGGGGTAGACAAGCAATCGAGCGATGCTGATATCAAGCATGCATACAAGACATTGATTAAAGAATGTCATCCTGATGTGCTAAGATCCAAGGGGCTTCCCCCTGCCATGCAGAAGACTGCGCAGCAACGTTTTTACGACATACAAAACGCGTGGAATTCAATAAAGAAAGAACGAGCGATCTCCTAGCCTAGGCGACGAAGACCTCTCGTTGTTTGCTTCCCTGCTGCGGTCCGATGATGCCCTTAAACTCCATGTCATCTATCATTCGAGATGCTCTGTTATATCCTATTTTAAAACGACGTTGAAGATGTGAAGCTGATGCTCTCTTGCTTTCAATAACCTCTTCCACTGCCTGCTCCCAAAGTGGATCTTCGCTTCCGCCAAGCTCTACCCCTCCCGTTCTGTCGTTTTCGAAAATAGACTCGTCCACGTACTCGGGTTCGCCCCCTATCTCTTTTACGTGTTCTACCACTCGCTCGACCTCGTCCTCTCCTAAGAAGGCACCCTGAAGTCTTTCGGGAAATGGATGCTGTGCCGAAGAGTACAGCATGTCCCCCTTGCCCAATAATTTTTCTGACCCGTTGCAATCTAGAATGATGCGAGAGTCTATTTTGCTGGCAACCATAAACGAAATGCGTGTTGGTATGTTCGATTTAATAAGCCCTGTTATGACATCGGTAGAAGGACGCTGTGTTGCTATCACAAGATGTATGCCTACCGCACGAGATTTTGCGGTTATTCGCGAAACAAGGAGTTCCATCTCCTTTCCACTGCTCATCATGAGATCGGCGAACTCATCGATCACTATCACTATGTACTTCATCTTTTCTCGCCCTCGAATGTTTGAAGCCTTTTCGTTGTAGCTCTGTATCTCTCGCACATTGAGTGTTTCTAGTAGCACGTATCTTTGCTCCATCTCTTCCACACACCATTGAAGTACCTTCACAGACTTTACGGGGTCGCTAATGACTGGCGTAAGCAGGTGTGGTATGTCGTTGTAAAAACTAAGCTCTACTATCTTTGGATCTATGAGTATAAGCTTTACCATGCTTGGATCACAGCGATAAAGAATGGAACAGATGATTGAATTGATACATACGGATTTGCCACTGCCTGTTGCACCCGCGATAAGCATGTGAGGTGTCTTTACGAGATCCATGACGATGGTCTTTGCCTCTATGTTTTTTCCAAGTGCAATCGGCAGTTTTAGGTTTTTGTTTCTGAAATCCTTTTGAGAGATAAGTTCGGAAAACATGACAACATCACGCACCTTGTTTGGCACTTCGATACCTACCGCCTCTTTTCCCGGAATGGGAGCAACGATTCGAATGCTTGGAGCAGCAAGACGCAATGCAATATTATCACCGAGCTCAACGATACGACGAAGTCGTACACCGGGAGCAGGGAGGATCTCAAACAATGTCACCACAGGGCCCCTGCACACGGACGTCACCTTCGCATCTATGTTGAACTCTTGCAGCGTCTCTTCAAGCCGTCCAGAAACTTCCTGCTCCTGCTGACCCTCTTTCTGTGCTAGTGTTTTTTCTATGGGAGGATGCAAAACCCCTGTTATCGGAATAAAGTATTTCCCTCGCCTCGTTGTTTTTTTTGCTTCTTGTCCGATAATGCCAGCACTTGAATCTAGCTCGTAAGATAGTTCGCTCAGACGTTTTTCGATACGATTCGTGTCGTCTGCATCAAGCTCTTCGTCTTCTTCCTGAAAACTTTCTCTTTCTAAGAGATCACTTTGCGTCTCAAGATCACGTTTTTTTTTTGTATCGTCTAACAGATCTATGTCCGAATCATCAAAGTCATCAAAGCCGTTTCTGCTTACCGAACCTGAGAGTGGCATGTCATAATCTTCTTCTATTCTCCTGTATTCGCCTTCCACATACTCTGCGTCCTGCTCTTCGTACGAATCATCGTCTCGAAACGGATCGAAGTCGAGGGGAACGCCCTCTCCCCCTTTTTCATGGACACTGCTATTTTCTCGAATGTCTCTGGGCTCTTCTCGAACACTGCTCCTGGGCTCTTCTCGCGTGCTCCTAGGCTCTTCTCGAACACTGCTCCTAGGCTCTTCTCGAACACTGCTTCGCATTTCTATACTGTCATCTCGTCTTTCGTGAAGTCTATGGCGCTCTTCTCCATCATAAGAATTTCTCAATTTTCTGGTATATCCCTCTAGACCAATGTCATTGTCGTCCTGCATAAGCTCACGCTCATATTCCGTATAGTATTTGTAATCTTTCTCACTGTGATCCTTGTGGAACAGAAGTATCAATCTTTCCTCTCGCTTTCGCTCCTCTTCTCGCTTTCGCTCTTCTTCATCTGACTCCTGTTTTGCTCCTTCTTCCAAACCAGTGGGATACGAAGCATATTGATGCATTCTTTCCTCTCTTGAGTCCAGCACTCCTCTGTTATACGCTGCAGCCCTATCTTGTTGCTGCTGATATGCTTGTTGTTGTTGCTGATATGCTTGTTGCTGCTGCTGATACTGTGCGGTTCTTGCGCCTTGCATACTCGTCTGCATGCCCGCAAAATTCACTGCCATCTGGTCGCTTTTTCTGTATTGCTCGTCTTTTCGAGGTTGAGTCCCATATTTTTGATCGACATATTCCTTAGTGCTAAAACTATAGTAGAAGACAGAAAAGAGAAGTATTGAACTTGTCCCCATTACTATCCAAAAAATGCCTGTGCCGTTTTGTCCGAAAAGATCGGTAAGCCCCCATAAGGGTGGAAGTGCGCTCCCCAAACTCCACACCAAGGTCCGAACTGCTATGCTAAAACAGAAGAAGGGAAAAAGACCAAGAAGAGGCCATACAAGAGAACTATGGTTGCTTTCTCTACGTGCGGTTACATAAAAAGTCCAAAAGAAGAACACCGGAACAAAATATGCCATATAGGAGTAGCTTGTAAGCAAAAAAGATGCAATGTTATTCTCTACTCCCCGCATATGTGATATTAAAAGAGCAAGACTAATGCCACCTACTAGGAGGACCAGAGTAGCAAATAATATTCGTAGTGTTTTCATCATTATTTAGAATCGGTATTTTGGAAAAATACTAAACACTAAATCGTGTATTTCGCGGACACACCGTAGTTTCGCGAGCATACCGTAGTTTCGCGAGCACACCGTAGTTTCGCGAGCACGAACTAAGAAAGCTAGTTTCTGCTATACTAAGAAGTACAAGTCTCTTTTAGTAATTTGGAGGTACTATGCTTGATCAGATACAACTACAAGGAATTCACTATCACATAAGCGATTCCACAAAAGAATACATCCACGAAAAACTATCTAAGTTCGATTATCTTCATGATCTTATCGTAGATGGTAAAATACGGGTCCTCAAAGAAAACAGTGGGTTTAAGGTCGAAATCGATCTTCATCTTAAACAAAATAAAGCCGTTCACTATGAAACAGAGGATCATCTTCTCTATCCTGCCATAGAGACCGCAATCCACAAACTGAAAAAAATACTATCAAACAAACATATGAAAGCAGTTGACCACAAAGACCGCAAACACAGTGGTCATCATGCTGGTTTGAACGACCCTCCTCAAACAGACGAAGAGGATTCTTAGACAGATTGTCTCTGCACACACAGCAAAGTCACCCTGTTATACGAGACGGCATTTCCTGTTACAAGGAAATCTTGTCAAAGAACAGAACTCAGTTGAATCTTATCGGCCCTCACGAAGATCTTGATGAGCATATCGATGACTGTGTCGTTGCTGTGGAGCACTTTCTTCGCGTAAGCAGACAGCTCTTGGAAAAAAGAGACAGGCAAAAAAGCATTGCCATAGACGGCATAGAGTCTGGCCTTGTGTGTGTTGACCTTGGGACGGGTGCTGGGCTTCCTGGAATTCCTTTGCTGCTTTATCTTTTTGCGGAAAAAATCCCTGCCTTCTGGTTTCTCTTAGAAAAGTCGGGGAAGAAGTCTGCCTTTCTTACAAAAATGGTACAGGAACTGAACGCTGCGCTATCCCTTCAACTACCATTGCGAATCGTGAACGAAAACCTTCATTCTTGGCAACTCGAAAAAAGGGTTCGATCTCTTCCTTGCCTCGTGACAGCGAGAGCGTTTCGCCCCCTCAGCTCTCAGCTTCTCGCTTCAATCAACCTCGCTGCTCCTTCTAGCACGTTGCTTTTGTATAAGGGAAGGCAAATGAGTCTGACACAAGAACTCGATGGTCTTGACGATCGTTTGATAGTGGAGAATGTCTTTCCCCTTCACTGCATGCACAAGAAAGAGCGCCATCTTCTTATCGCAAGAATAAAGGGCTAGTTGGCGTGGTGCTCGCGGCTGGCGTGGTGCTCGCGGCTAGTGCGGTGCTGGCTCGCGGCTAGCGCGGTGCTCGCGGCTAGTGCGGTGGGCGCGGCTAGCGCGAAGGGCTAACTTGTAGGGCGAACCCCAAAACGATACAGACTGATGCCCGCCTCGCGTAGTTTCTTGTCGGAGCATACTCCTCTCGTATCAAATACGACAAGGTTTGAAAAACGTTCTTGTACTCGCTCAGAAAACAAGTCGCGATATTCTTTCCATTCTGTGAGTATCACTAATGCATCTACTTCTTTGAGTAGTAGCAGGGCATCATCGACAAAATGCAGTTTTTCGTCCTTACCCTTACCCTTATACTCTCGCCGAAAGTTTTCTATTCCCTTTGGATCGTGCGCGTAGACTGTCTTCCCTGACTGCAGTAACTCACTGACGATTTGCAACGCCGATGATTCGCGTATGTCATCCGTTTCCGCCTTGAAACTCAGCCCCCAAACACCTATCTTCTGAGTTTGCTTCTTCGTTTCTTGCAACGTGGACAAAACCCAAGACACAATGTACTGCTTGTGCTTTTTGTTTGCATTGCCTAGCGCTTCTACAAGACTAAGATCGACACCAAATTTCTTTCCGTTTTGAACGAGAGCCTTTGTATCTTTGGGTAAACAACTCCCTCCAAATCCAGGGCCTGGAGTAATGAACTGCTTGCCTATTCTCTTGTCTGCAGAGATGAGCTTAATAAGCTCGTTGATGTCTGCTCCTGATTGCTGTGCTAATTGTGCTATTTGATTGATGAAGGTAATTTTAGTCGCCAAGAAAGAATTGATACTATACTTTATTAATTCGGCGGTTTCAAAATTGCTTGTCGTCATGATCTGTGCTTTCTTTTCTTGTAAGTTGACTATCGGGGCATAGAGATCCTGCAAGAGCTGTATTCCTTGCTGTGAATCACTTGCAAAGACAAGATAGTCAGGATTCATAAAATCATATACGGCAGAGCCTTCGCGCAAGAACTCAGGACAAAACCCATACACTTGATCTGCCCTTCCTAGGTCAGAAAGTCTTTTTCTAATAATCTTATTTGTACCCACCGGCATCGTGGATCGTATAGCTATCAAGGTCGTGTTAGGAAGTATTTTTAGTAGTTCATCAAGAGCGGCAAAAACCTGTGTCAAGTTTGCCCCACCGTCAGGGAGCGGAGGCGTTCCGACAGAAAGAAGCACTGCTTCGCAGTCTTTTAGGCCGTTGCTTTCGGAACAAAAAGAAATACTCTTCTTGGCAAGAGCTCTTTGCAACAACTCTTCAAGCCCTTGCTCGTAGAGACTCGCCTTTCCCCTACATAAGTCATCAATAGCATCCTTTCGTAGATCATATGCGACAACCGTATGACCGTTGTTTGCAAGACATACGGCACTTATCAACCCAACATATCCAGTTCCAAAAATTCCAATCTTCATATACACAATTATAGTATACTATGTAGTATTGTAATGTCTTCTACCCAACCTCGACTACAACTACGACTCTTAGGCATTCTAGCCATAACATTACTCTGCACGACCTGTGCAGGATACAGCAGTGTATCCGATACCATAGCGAAAAACAAAAAAGATATTCAAGCGGGTAAACTGTCCGTTTTGGACTCTATCTCTACTTCGGAACTTTCCATCGCCAACGACACGGACGAAGGAATCCTCTACTATTCGGGGCTTGTCTGGTATTCCAATGACAAAAATACAAAGGCCCTAATCTCGTTTAAACGTTCTGCCCGTACTGGCATCGATCCTTGGAAAAAAGAATCTACTCGCATAGTAGGATCCATATATTCTCAGGACTTTAACTACAAGGAGCTCTTTCGTTTTTACAGCAGCCTTGCGGATCTAGACTACTTTGCTTCTGACCCAGAACTGTTTTATTATTATTCACAAGCTCTCTGGTCTCTAAAAAAATACAAAGAGCTCATTGAACTCGTGCGAAAAACAAAGCAGAGCAACTGGCTCAAAACTCCTCGTGCAAGAGTGAGCGTACAAGAATCACGTTTCGCCCTAAAGCTTTGGGATCTCTTGAGTTCTGCCATAGACGTACCCCGCGATTACGAACAAGAACTGATCGCATTGATACGAGACAGCGACCCCTATCCCCTGATTAATTCCATTCCTCTTTTTCTTGAAAGATATCCGTACCATAGACCTTCCTCTCGGCAACTGTACTCACTCTTGGAGGCAAAAACAAAATATCTCGAGGACAAGCGAGAATCACTTCCCCTGTACACTGCTCTCTCTGAACAACTACTCCTTTCCTCTGTCATCCAAAATGAAATATATTCTGCAGCAGAAAAAAAGAAGACAAACCTTGCGTCTGTTTTTGTGAGGCTACAAAAACTAGAACCTTCTGCCGATAGCGCTATAGAAAAACTCTCTCTCTACGGCTCTCTTGCAAACCTTGAATACCTAAGAAACAACTTCAGATCTAGCTATCGGTATTCCCAAAAAGCGCTTTCCATCGTAGACAAATCTTCCTCCACTGCCCAACTGATTCGCACAAACAACGTGGGGTTCTCGCGCATGCTTACAAAACACCTTCAGAACTGTATTACCCTCTATCCAAATACCTTTGTCTCACAGTTCATCTCTTGGGTGTCACGACAGCCAAATCCTGGCTCCTTTGCCTACTTGTTAGAACGATACAGCAACCATCTCTTACAAAAAAATAGACCAACACAGCTAGGAAAGGATTTGCTTACATTACAGGATCTGTTTTCTCATGTGAACATACAGTTCGAACTTGACCGTTGGCGTTCCATACTACTGCGAAGCAAACATCCTTCTGCAAGAAATATTGAAGCAAAAAGCATCACCTTTACGCAGCAAAAACAATATAGAAGTGCCACGGCTTACGACTACTTCGTCGTACAAAGTGGCTTAGAAAAAATCTCGTTGCAGGACTTCCTTTCTCAATTACCAAAGGAGCAAAAAGCATTTCAAAAAAACAACGATGTCGATACCCTCATCACAGGTCATATACAGTTTGGACTTTTTGACTATGCATACAATCTTGGATCTCAAAACATAGGTCGTGTCTCTATCAAGAATGCAAAAAACATAAGCAATGCCTTTCTAGACCAAGAGGACTACTACAAAGGGTTCCTACTTGCAAACAAGGTGGCGTGGTTTCGCCCCTGGACCATGAGCTCGAAAGAGAATCTACGCTTCATCTATCCTCAGGCCTACAAGGAAATCGTGGACAGTCTTAGCACGGACCCGTACGAGAAAGCACTGATCTACGGTCTGATGAGAGAGGAGAGTAACTATTCACCCGGTATTCGATCTTATGCGGGGGCGGTGGGGCTTACCCAACTCTTGCCAAGCACTGCTGCTGAAGTAGCAGAACAAATTCGCTACGGCGAGTTTTCGATTACCGATCCCACAGACAATCTATACCTAGGGTTCCAGTATCTTCAGTATCTCTTTGATCAATTAAAAAATCCTGCACGAGCGATTCTTGCCTACAACGGTGGTATCGGCAACGTTTGGAAATGGGAGAAAAAAATACTGGAAGAAGATTTTCTGCTTTTTTCGGAAGCCGTTCCCTTTCGCGAAACAAGGACATATCTAAGAAAAGTATTGAGCTCGGCACTGATCTATGGCTTGCTCTACTATGACATTGATCCACAAGATCTTGTCACATACGTGAATAGCAGCCTATGAGCCCCAACGTCATTGCACCCCTGATGGGCTTGCTCCAGGGATTTTCTGAATTCCTTCCTATCTCCAGTTCAGGGCACCTTCGTCTTTTCTCTTTCGTTTTTTCTCAGACCCCCATCCCCCTCTTCTTTGATATCCTTCTCCATCTTGCCACCCTTCTTGCCATACTATATATGACTCGCCGTTTGCTTGTAACTATGGTGCTATCTCTCTTTCGCTCTGCTCAATCCCCCCACGCGCCCCATTCTATCCACGATTATTCGGATTCCTCTCGAAAAGATTCTATCCGTCTTATATTCTATGTCATACTCAGCACGCTTTGTACCGTTGCACCTGCATTCTTGATACGAGACTTTGTCTTTCAACTTCCTCTCTTTATCCAATACGAGACCCTGTTCGTTGGGCTTGGATTTCTTTGTACTGCCATCACTCTCTTCCTTCCGTCACTTCAAAGAAACAAGACTCTCACACAGCACAGCACAATCCTACCTCGCATCAACCTAAAGACCGCCATAATCGTGGGATTGGTACAAGGCATTACCCTTATGCCTGGCATCTCTCGATCTGGGCTTACCATTGTTGCTGCACTTCTCTTGGGGAACTCAAGAAAAGATTCGGTGCACTATTCCTTCCTGCTGTCCATCCCCGTAATTCTAGCATCCTTTTTTCTAAGCCTAGAAAACTTTGAAAAAGTTCGTGAGCTTTTTTCTTGGCAAGTGATTGCGATAAGTCTTCTCTTAGCGTTTCTTTCTGGTCTGCTAGGGCTATACTTTCTTCGACATATCGTAAAGGTTGGAAAGTTGTGGGTCTTCTCGCTCTACCTTCTTCCTTTATCACTCTTGACCATTTACTTGCAGTTTTTTCTCTAAAAAAGAGCACTAGCCTGAGCGCTTTTAAAAAACTCGCCTAGTGCGGTTTAGAGCACTCGCCTCGAGCTATCCTTAGAGCACTAGCCTGAGCTTACTTTCCAGATGCGGTGCACAGAATCACGATGGTCTTTATGTAGACCTGAAGATCAAGTATGATGTTTATGTTTTTTACATAGAACAGATCGTAACAAAGTTTCCGTTCAAATTCTTCTTCGGTGCTTGCGTAGTTAGAACTAACCTGTGCCCATCCCGAAAGCCCTGGCTTTACCAAGTAGCGGAGCTTGTAGTGAGGGAGTTTTTCGGACAGAAGATCGAGATACTCTGAGCGTTCCGGGCGAGGCCCAATAAAGCTCATGTCTCCTAACAAAACATTAAAAATTTGCGGAAGCTCATCAAGTCGAGTAAAGCGCAGAAACTTACCGAGCTTTGTCACTCTTCCATCGTTTGACTGTGTTGACAAAACTTCGATGTACTTGCCGAGATCCTTGTCTCCGTTGCTCTTTCTTTCTTTTAGCAATTCTACACCCTCTTTTTCTGTACCTTCGACCATGGTGCGAAATTTTATAAGATTGAAGGCCTTGCAATGCTTACCATATCGTTTTTGAATAAACAAGATGGGCCCTTTCCCCCCAAAGAACTTTATCAGCGCGGCAACCACTGCCATGATGGGGACAAAGATGGGCAACAACAAGACCGCTAGGACAAAGTCCTGTATCTGTTTCAAAAAGATGTAGGCTCTTCGAGATACAACATCGATGTTGTTCATGACCCAGTACTGATCGGCGCCATACACGGGTATGTACCGAAATACACGCTCAAAAAAGTTCACCACGTTTATTATGTTGATCGAGTCATGAAAAACAGTGTAGAGAAGATCCGAAATATTTACAAACCAATGCCCTGTAACCACTACGCTTTTTAGTTGCGGGTTCTTCTTTATGAAAAGTGAAAATTCATCTAGATTGGTGTAGACCTTGTCTTTTTCTATGTGCTTACACACCTCTTTGTAATATTTCTTTGTGACGATGATTCCAAGCACCTTGTATTTTATAAAGGGGTTTCTCTGGATTTTCTCTAATAGATCTAACGAGATCTGATCTGAAATTCCTATTACGATTTCGTGCCCATGAAAAAGATATACATACAAGAAATCAAAGACACGCCTCCACACATAGTTTAAAAAGGCAAATATCAATGCAATAAGCGCTAGGTTTGTCTTTGGAGTAATGACCACCCGAACTGCGAACAGATAAAAGATGGAAACACTGATGAATACACAGAAGACCAGTGCAAAACAGAGCCGAGTAACCTGGTGAGGCACGTCGATGTTGTACAAATCAAAGAGATGAAACACAAATAACCACAGCACAAAGAGGGGGACAAAGACATAGAAGTGAAGTCGCAACAGAGGCAGCGAATCTGGAAACCTGATCAAGAATACGAAGAGAAGGGACAGCAAGAGCAATGCATAATCGAAAAGAATAAGTGAGATCTGTATTAATCGCTTGTACAACATATAGCTTAATCATATGATACAGTAATATCTTGTTTTCTTCTTGCAAGAAAAGGATAATACATGATATACATATAAAAGAATGAAAGCTTTTTTTATCTTGTTTATGAGTGCTGTCTGCAGCCTCACTCTTTTTTCTCAATCGTCATCCCTTACAAAGCTCCTAAACCATCTAGACGACACAGACAGGGCAAATCTATTCAAAGACGGGTCTATTAACCACATATCCGTAGCACCACCAAACAGAACACTGAAACTACTACCCTTCCATCAAAACACCGAGGAAGTTCGAGAATACATAAAGGAAACAAATCCAGGAGTTGTCTATGAGGTTCTCTTCTTTATATCAAACAAAGAACTCGAAACGAGCATAGCAAATTTTAAGCGTGAACAACAGATCATAGTCGATGACCCAACACGGATTAGATCTCAACAAAGCATCGTTATGACACATTACTACAATGTTTTGCGAGACATAGAGTCGTTTGGGAGCATCAAATATCAAAACCTAGAGAACAAGAACA
>JACSEG010000064.1_pt1 | contig 19916 bp, 20 predicted proteins | sample 8225521 | NCBI WGS metagenome assembly JACSEG01 (sample SAMN15705060, study PRJNA637333) | viral metagenome | isolation source: viral RNA from sea star tissue | host: Pisaster ochraceus | place: USA:Santa Cruz | collected 2018
GTGTTTGGTTGGTCGGGGAGGGGAGTTCATTTTGCCGGCTGAGGGAGAATTTGCCGGTAAAAATACTGCGGAAACTGTGCTTTACAGTCGCGCCCGGGAGATCGCCTCGGCGTTTCTGGATTTTGAAGAGTTGGAGAACATAAAACGGGCTTCGCGCCTGGAAGTCGAATATCCCTTTATAATGGCCGCCGGGGAAATTACCCTGCACGGGCAAATGGATTTGTTATATGGAGACGACGAGCGGGTCTGGATCATCGATTTTAAAAGCGGCGGGCATGTGGATCCCGCCGAATATCAATTGCAAATTGATTGTTACAGGGAGGCCGCGCATCGTCTTGGCTGGAAGAGCGTTACCTGCGGTATAGCTGACCTGCCCGGGGGTCGCATGATATGGCTGGATAAAGAATACAGTTTCGATGAAATCTCGCAATTGGTTGCCGACTTTTCTGGTTGCTGACTTGTCTGGTTGTTGACTTTTCTGGTTGCTGACTTGTCTCAGGTGGCTATTCTTACCAGATAAAGAAATTGCCGCCGTAGGTCAGACCCGCGCCGAAACCGACGGTGAGAATTTTTTGGCCTCGTTCCAGCATGCCTTTTTTGAACATTTCGTCCATTGCCAGGGGGATACTCGCCGCTGAGGTATTCGCATAGCGTTCCATATTCATGAAGAATTTTTCTTCCGGCCACCCGTTTCTTTTGCATGCGGCTTCGATAATGCGGCGGTTTGCCTGGTGGGGAATTATGTAGTCGATCTGGTCCATGCTGAGATCGTTTTTTTCCAGAAGGGAGTTAATGGTATCCGTAATGGCCGCCACCGCAAAAATATATACCTGTCTGCCGTTCATAGAGAGGTATTGTTCGTTTGGCGGGGTTTTGCCCGGTTCAAAAGCCCTCCGGCTTCCTCCGGTGGGGCGAAGGAGGTGGGCTGTGCCGCTGCCCCGGCTTCCCAAAACGGATTCGAAAATGCCACTTTTGCCGTCACCCGGAACCTGGCTCACCAGTACCGCTGCAGCGCCGTCGCCAAAAAGCACGCAGGTACCCCTGTCTTCCCAGTTTACAATTTTGGAATACACCTCGGAACCTATTACCAAAACGTTTTTGGCTGCGCCGGACTGAACAAAATTTTTTGCCGTTTCCAGGCCGTAAATAAATCCCGTGCAGGCGGCGACCAAATCCATGGCTCCGGCGGCGTCGGCTCCAATGCGATCCTGCACCACACAAGCCGTGGAAGGCAATCCCGGATAGTCGGGGGTCGAAGTTGCCAAAAGAATGAGGTCAATGTGGGAGTTTGTCACTTCCACGCCATGGGGATCCTGAACCTGGATATTTTTCATTGTTGCCCAGACTGCTTCTACTGCCAAATCGCTGGCGGCCTGGTCTTTAGATGCAATTCTGCGCTCTTTTATGCCGGTATGGGAATAAATCCATTCATCGTTGGTATCGAGAACTTTTGAAAGGTCAGTATTGGTTACTATTTTATCAGGAACAAATGCACCGACCGAACGAATGTATGCCCGCATAAAATGCTACTCCTCTTTGTTCCTTTCCAGGTTCCTTTGTCAGGCATCCCGATTATCGCCCACAATCATGAGCAGATCAGTTAATTGAACGGCAATCAGGTATAACACTACGACAATTGACGCAACAATATCAAGTCTCCTCTTTTGACCGTCGGCGATGAGTGTGATTTACCATATCTGCCAAAAGTCGAATATGCCAGTAAAGAAAAACGGTTTTATTGAACAAGATTCAACAATGCCCTTCCATTTTTGACTGGAAATAGGTAAAGTATATGCTTGGTTGGATATGGCTGAATTTCATTATCGGTTGGCCATAAATTGGACAGAGGTTTGACGGACTGATGGGTTCGCAGCCGGAGTTGCAAGGAGTACATATGCTTTTAAAAGGAAAAAATGCCATTGTAACCGGCGGTTCCAGGGGAATAGGCAGTGAAATTGTTCGTGCCTTTCTCAATGAAGGGGCTTCGGTATGGTATCTGGATCTGGCTGAAGGTGAATATCTATCCGAATATCGGGAACTGGCTTCAAAACACGGCGGGCAGGCGCAGTTCAGGGAATGCAATGTAGCCCATGAGGAGCGCGTTAAAACAGTTGTCGATGAAGTAATTGCCGAAGCTGGCACTATTGATATCGCCGTAAATAACGCCGGTATTACGAGAGATACGTTGATGATGCGCATGAAAACCGAAGACTGGAAGAGCGTACTGGACGTAAATCTTTCCAGTGCCTTTTATCTGTCCCGGGCGCTGTACCGGCAGATGGCGAAACAAAAGGGTGGTTCCATTATTAATGTCGCTTCAATTGTAGGCGTTATCGGGAACGGGGGACAAACCAACTATTCGGCAAGCAAGGCAGGCCTTATCGGTATGACAAAGAGCATGGCCAGAGAGGTGGCCAGCAGAAATGTCAGAGTGAATGCCGTAGCTCCGGGATTTATTCTGACTCCCATGACTGATAAACTTAATGAAGATCAGAAAACAGCTCTCTACGATCAGATTCCAATGGGACGTTTGGGTGAACCTTCGGAAGTGGCAAAGGTAATACTTTTCCTCGCATCAGATCTATCTTCCTATATCACCGGTGAAGTACTTAAAATCACCGGTGGACTCGGAATGTAACTCAGCTGGCAAGCTGTACAATCAGGGGCAAACAATGGCGAGACGGGTGGTAATAACCGGCATGGGTACGGTGAATTCCCTGGGACACAATGTATCCGACTTTTGGCAGGGAATTCGATTGGGCAAGAGCGGCGTAAATCCCATTACCCACTTTGATTCATCAGAACATGCCACCAAAATCGCCGCGGAAATCAAGAACTTTGATGTCAGGGATTATCTGGATTCCAAAGAAGCAAAAAAAATGGAACCCTTTTCTCATTTTGCGGTGGTGAGCGCAAACGAAGCCTGGAAACAGGCCGGGTTTAAAGGCGGGGATGTCGATCCCCAACGGGTGGGTTGTATTCTGGGCGTGGGTATTGGAGGGTTCAAGACCCTTGAGCAGTCGGTCCACGATATCATACACAAAGGGCCCAAGAGAGTTCACCCCATGACCATACCCAAGCTCATCAGCAATATCGGCCCGGGAAATATCGCCATTTCCCTAAACGCCCAGGGTCCCGCCTATTCTCTTGCGACGGCCTGTGCGTCGGGAACCGATGCCATTGGCCATGGTCTGCGCAATATCCAGGACGGCATAACCGACGTGGTGATTACCGGCGGCGTAGAGGCGACAATTACTCCACTTGGAATAGCGGCATTTAATGCCATTCACGCGCTGAGCACCGCCTACAATGACAGACCCCAAAAAGCCAGCCGCCCCTTCGATAAGGATCGTGACGGATTCGTGATGGGTGAAGGAGCGGGTATTCTCATTCTCGAGGATCTGGAGCATGCCAGGGCCAGGGGTGCAAATATCCATGCGGAGGTCATCAGCAACGGCGTTTCCACCGATGCCAGCCACCTTACCGCCCCCCATCCCGAAGGCAGGGGGGCAATATTGGCCATGAACCATGCTCTGAGAGCGGCGGGAATTCCTCCGGAAAAAATCGATTATGTAAATGCCCACGGAACCTCGACGCCAATCAATGATCCGACGGAAACCCTGGCAATGAAAAAAATATTCGGGGAACACGCGTACAAACTCAAAATATCATCAACCAAGTCAATGACCGGCCACTGCATCGGCGCGGCAGGTGCCCTTGAGGCGATTATTTGCACCAAAGCCATTGAAGACCAATTCTGTCCCCCTACGATTAATTACGAAACTCCGGATCCCGACTGTGATCTGGACTATGTGCCCAATAAGGGCGTTCGCGCGGATATAGAATATGCAATGTCCAATAGCCTGGGTTTTGGCGGGCACAACTCAATTCTCATTCTCAGGCGTTATTCCGACCAGGGATGAACAGGAGGTTACCTGTGAAAAAAATTATTGCAGTGCTGCTTTTCGCCCTATTAACCCTGGGCCTGGCGGCCCGGACGCTGGTGAAATCCGAACTGGAAGACAATGGATTCAAGCGAGTTGAACAGGATGGATTTATCTTCCGGTGGAGAATTGTGGATGACAAAATAGAAATAAATATACAGGCACCTACCCAAGGCTGGGTCGGCATAGGGTTTAATCCCGACAGCAAAATGGAGGATGCAGATTATATAATCGGATACGTGAAAAATGGAGAGGTAACGCTGTCCGATGATTACGGGGCTACTTCCATATCACATCGCCGGGATGACCGCGGCGGCGGGGAAAATAATCTGACCCTGATTGCCGGAAGTGAAGTAAACGGCAGTACTTCGTTGACAGTTCGCAAACCTCTGGACTCCGGTGATAATCGGGATCAGCCAATGTCTGCGGGAGAAATTGTAGATGTACTTTTTGCGTGGGGCGGAGACCGGGCCGACAATTTGAGAAGTATTCACGCAAAAAGAGGTAGTTTCAGGGTGAAATTATGAGCCTTGCAAAAGCGTTTTCGCGAATTTTTTGGGGTTTCAGTGCAGTGTTGGCCGCAATAGCCGTGGTATTTGCCTTCGCAAGTATTTCGCGAATCAACCGGTCAGAACCAATACCGGGTACCATTAGCCGGTTCGAGGTGGTGCAAAACGCCATTCCGTTTACCGGGGAAGATGCCGGTCTCAGGTATTACCCCGTGATACGGTATCGAAACCAGGATGGCGGATTGGAAGAGTTTATATCTCCGCACCCGGTATCGCCGGACAGGAACAGCGAAGGGGGCTCTGTGATGCTTCTTGTCACCCGGCGCGGATCCGCAGTGATGGATACCTTTTTCGGTGTTTGGGGTTTCAGTATGGTTTTTGCATCTGCGGCGTTACTGTTTTTCATATGCGGACTTGCCGCCCTGAAAGGCTTTGATCAGAAAAAGCACTACTAAAAAATGCCCGCTGTAATCAACGGGCATTGATTCGCTTTGCCAAGAAGAAACTGGCCATTGCGAAGAAGAAACTATCGATTCTGCTGCAATTCGTTTATTATTGCCGATAATTTGTCGAAATTAACAGGTTTTTTCATCAACGCATCAGCACCTGCTTCCATAATTTTGGCTTGGGTATCTTCTTTGTCTATACCGCTGATTGCAATAATAAGCGGGTTTAACAGCTTTTCGTCGGATTTGAAAGCCTTGCAAAGTTTAAAACCGTCCACCCCAGGTAAATCAATGTTCAGAATTATGAGGTTTGGCTTGCTTTCAACACTAATGCGGCCGGCTTCAAAGCTGTCTGTTGCCTGAAGTATGGTGAGTTCAGGATCCATGCGCCCCAACCCTTTTTTTATGCTATCGTTGAGAGCGAGATCTTCGCTTACGATGAGTATCGTACTTAAACGCTGTATTTCCTCCATCATTTTTTTGAGTTCAACTGGCAGGCGCATGCCTCTGCTGGATAGAAACTGGATGAGATCTTCCGTATATACCCGGTACTGCCCCCCTGGAGTTGTAAAAGCCTTGAGATAGTCGTTTTTAATCCAGTTGATAGCGGTTTGGTTTACGACACCGCAAATATTTGCTACTTCCAGAGCTGAAAAAATCCTGATTTTTTTGTCTATTCTTGCCATGTAACACCTCTGTAAACTTAATTTATTTTAGATTATCACAAGGATAAATTAAATATAGCTAATATGTCAAGTCACAATCACTCAGAAAAATATATTTCTATATTAATATAAAACTTCTCTGAACAATCTTCAAGATATGTTTTGTTAAAATCCTTTTTTTTGCCATAAAAATGATTTTTGGTACAATTATATTTTTGCCATTAGCGTCAAAGTGAGCATATCAGGCATTCTATTGGGGTACAAAAAAGCCGCCTGTTGAACAGTTGTCGGCTTTTTTGGGTGTAGCGCAGCGTTTCGCAAAAATCGTAAAGCGGGTTTATCGCTTGGAAAACTGGAAGCGGCGGCGCGCCCCGCGCTGACCGTATTTCTTGCGCTCCACCATCCTGTCGTCTCTGGTCATAAAGCCATTGGCACGCAGGGGTTTGTAATTACTTTCGTCATGGCTACTCAATGCCCGTGAGATGCCAAGTAAAATTGCCCCGGCTTGACCCGTCATTCCTCCGCCGTGGACGGTAACGAGAATATCAAAATTGCCTTTGTTATCGGTTACTTCCAAAGGCTGATTGACAATGTACACCAAATCTTCCCGGGAAAAATATGCATCTACGGCCTTGTTGTTGACGATAATATTGCCCTTGCCCTTTCTCAGGTATACACGGGCAACTGATGTTTTACGGCGCCCGGTACCCAAGGCAAGATTTTTTGTATCCACTGTTAATACTCCTTATAATTCGAAAGCCACCGGCTATAATTCGAGAACCACCGGCTGCTGCGCTGAATGGGGATGATTGGGACCGGCGTATACTTTGGCGTTCTTGAAAATTTTGCGTCCCAATCGATTGTGAGGCAACATTCCCCTGATTGCTTTCTCAAGTGGATCCGCAGGTTTTTTGGCGAAAACTTCGCGAAGAGTAGATTCCTTGAGACCACCCATGTATCCGCTGTGGCGATAGTATTTTTTGTTGTCCAGCTTGTTTCCACTGACGGTTATCTTGTCCGCATTTATTATAACTACAAAATCACCGCACTCCTGATGAGGAGTAAAATATGCCTTGTTTTTGCCACGCAGAAGACAGGCCACTTTCGCGGCCAGTCGCCCCAGGGTCTGTCCTTCGGCATCAATCAGATACCAGGATCGATCAAAATCAACGGGTTTTTTGAATATGGTTTTCATAGCTAAACGCCTATTATTTCCTTAACATATTTCTTTTGTTTTCCCAAGGGAGCAATTATCCAGCCCGCAAGGAGTTATGCTGTTAAAACAGAGACCCATATTTTCACATGCCTGTCAAAAAGTCAATATAGTGAATTGTTATTTTTGTTCAGTTTTGGAAGCCTTTTGTTCTTCGGCTTCTTCTTTTTTTGCTTCAATTCGATCCTTGATATCGGCAATACCGATAAACACGGCAATAAGGCCGATAAACAGTGCAAATACCGGAATCCCGCCGCGAAGGAAATTGAGCATGGGCTCCCACCAGTTCAGCAAGAGGTCAGGCCACACAGCCACAACGGCAAACGCAATAAACAAGATACCTAAAATGAGGGCTACCATAGTTCCTCCAATGTTGTTAAATGCTCAGCACAATGAAAACATAAAGTCGGGTTCTGAGTCAAGACTTTCTGTTTATCATGACAAGCAGGCCGGCGGCAATAAAAATGAACGGAAGATTTTCCAATGCAGCTATTGCCAGTACATGGAGCGCGCGCAGCTGTAATTCGAGCCTGACAATTCCGAATAATTCCAGCGCCTTGAGGAGAATATTGCCGTATGCCATAATCACGCCGATAATTACCAGCATCCATGCCGCATCCCGGGTTTTGGCCCATAGCATAATTGCAAATAACGTCGTAAGCGCACCGGCAATTAGTTGAATCATCATGAGCAGGTTGCTGTCACTCATATATTGCGCTCCATCTTTCGAGAATCGTCCGGACCTTTTTTACTTCTGAATCGGATGCCATTGACGGTAATATTATCAGATCTGAAATGGTTTGAGGAAGGAGTACGCCGTCGGTCCGGGCGATTCTTCTGATTTCCCGCCATTGCCGGGTTTGGTTCTGCGGTTCGTCCCGGGTGCGCGAAGCGGTATCCGCGTCCCATGGCGCATTATTCCCAAGTGCCGCAGGCGGTTCGATCCGGGTGCGCGAAGCGGTATCCGCGTACATATACGGACCCCGGCGCCTGACTACCCCCGATGGTTCGTCCCAAAATCGCGCCCATTGTTTTTCGTGAAACCAGGGCGAAGTGTACCCGTTTTGCGCACTTTGGGGCCGATGCCGAATTTTGACTTCACTGCCCAAACTGTGTAAATCCTCCGCACGTTCCAGGAGATCATATACGTGGAGCATGGCGCGGAGCAAAACAGGGGATACGGGTTCGGCAGCTGCCTGGGGTTGGTCAGTTTCGTTTCTAAACAGAAGGATTTGCGGCGTAAAGTGCCCCGGCAGGGGAAGTACAAAGGCGGCAAACCGGGCCACAGGCATTTCCCTGTCTAAAAACGGCCGCCAGATTTCCAGCCGGGAATGGCCACCATATTGATTTGACAATTCATGTTCATTTGACAATTCATCCTGGCGGTAGAAAACACTTTCATCGATGTGCATACCGCGTTCTTTTGCGAGAAACCATAGTGCAGAGGCTCTGGACGGAAAAATCCAGGGAAAATAGCTCGGGAAGCGTTTCCGCAGTCGGCGGGCTATTTTCCCGTGCACCCCGCTTGGGAATCCGGTGTACAAGGCCCGCGAAATACTGTTTTTGTAATTTTTTCCCAGTCCTTTGGGATTGTGTCCCAACAGGCACCGGCCTCCGTCCAGGCTTATATCCAGAATTCTCTGGGTGGGATCTCCGTAATACAAACGGTAGTTCCGGGCCCGGGTAATGTTCACTTTCCACCTCAATCCCGGCTGACTTTCTCGATGGAAGAAAATCTCGGTATAAACTGGGCGGTATTGCCCGATTCGAAACGCACCATAATGACCTCTTCAGAGCCGTTGTAATTGTTTTTTATTACCTCTCCGGTTCCGTAATCGCCATGATAAATCAACTGTCCCGCGGGATATGTCATGGGCGGCCTGTCAGGATCGGGTTCGGGTTCCAGTTTCGGTTCCGGTTTGCGGTGAACCGATTGATCTCCCCCCCAACTTTCCCAGGGGTCTTCACCGTCGAAGGGTGCCGGCCATACCCCCGCCGCGTCCCTGGTTCTTCCCCCGTACTGTTCTACCAGATTGCCGGGAATTTCAGAGAGAAAAAGTGAAGGGTTGAGGCTTTGGGTTCTGCCGTGAATGCGTCGGCTGGAGCAGGTAGTGAGATGAAGTTCGTGCCGGGCCCGGGTAATGGCCACGTAGAACAGTCGCCTTTCCTCTTCCAACGCTTCTTTATCGTTGGAATCTACCCGGGGAAACAATTCGTTTTCCAAACCAGAAATGACCACTCTGTCAAACTCAAGTCCCTTTGTGTTGTGCATGGTTATGAGAACCACTTTGGCGTTTGCATCGTCCTGTTCCCTGCCGCTGTCCAGTTCTATTGCTTCCAGAAATTCCACAAGTCCCGCCATTGTAGGTGCGTAAAGACTTGCTGCGTTGACCAGCTCTTCCAGATTTTGTACCTTTCCGCTTCCGGTAACCTCATCCTGATTTGCGTGATAGTGGCCGATTCCGCTTTCAGCTACAAGATGTTCAATGACCTCTCCCAGCTGTTCCAATTGGTCCGCGCCTGAATTCAGCAACCGGTCGGCGGTTTTCATTAGCTCAATAAATTCGGCCAGGCCCTTTGCGGTTTTTTTATTTGCGGTTGACATTGCATATTCAGCGGCATGCAGCATATTTCCCCGGGCGGTTTGCAAATGGAAGGATATTTTATTCAGCGCCACCTGGCCGATTCCCCGGGCCGGTTTATTCACAATGCGATTGAACGCCACCTCATCCTTGGCATTGGCCGCCAGCTTGAGAAGGGCGATGGTATCCTTGATTTCTTCGCGCTCGTAAAACCTCGCTGTGCCGACTATTCTGTACGGGATATTCTCTCTCCGGAAGCGCGTTTCAAAACTCCTGCTCTGGGCATTGGTTCGGTACAGTATGGCCGTTTCGCCTTGAAAATCGTCTCGCAACAAAGTAATCACGTAATCCAGCTCCGCTTCCTGATCGCTGAGATGAGCCAGTACCGGCAGCCGGGTATCATCTCTATCGGTCCAAAGGTGCTTGCCCAACCGACCCCTGTTATTGCTCACTACGGCTTCGGCAAGCTGAAGAACAGGGTTTGTGCTGCGATAATTTTGTTCGAGTCGGATTATGTCGCTATTTTCATTCTGATCCGGAAATTCCAGTATGTTTTTGACCTCCGCGCCGCGGAATCGGTAAATGGATTGATCGTCATCTCCCACCACGCAGATGTAACTTCCGTTTTGGTAGATGCGGGATAGAAGCAAATTTTGGGCCACGTTTGAGTCCTGATATTCGTCGACCAGCAATATCTGGAAGCGGTCCTTTATTCTTTGTCCTGTTACCGGATGTTGCTCCATCAGTTCGATGGGTCGCATAATGAGATCGCCGAAATCGACATTGCCTATTTCCCTCAACCGGGTTTCGTATGTCGCGTACACCTCGGGAAATTTCGGTTCGCCGCTGATGCTGCTCAGGTCGTTGGAAGGATTGAGGCAATTGTCTTTTGCCCTGGAAATGAACGAGCTCCAGTAGCGCAGATCCTGACGATTCAGGCTGGGGTACAATGTGTGAAGCAGGCTCATGCTGTCGTCATTGTCATAAATTGTGAAATTGTCATTCAGGTCTGAATTCGCGGAATTTCGCCTGAGAAGCCATGCGCCGAAGCTGTGGAAGGTTCTGATTACCACGTCGCAGGCGGCTTCGCTTAAGTCCTCGGCGCGTTGGCGCATTTCGGTTGCTGCTTTGTTGGTAAACGTGACCGCCAGGATGGAGCGGGGGTCTATCCCCAGCTCTTCAATGAGATAAGCTATTTTGACGGTAATTACACGCGTTTTTCCCGAACCCGCCCCCGCCAGGATGAGCAGGGGATTTTGATTGTGCAGAACGGCTTTTTTTTGCGGTTCGTTGAGTAATTCCAGAGCACTGTCAAGAGCTTGAGTCATTACCGCTCCCTTAGCCCGGGGGCCAACTCATTTTCCGGCCTCCCAGAATGTGCGCATGTATGTAATCTACTGTTTGCTGTGCGTCTCGCCCCGTATTGAACACTACTCTGTATCCGTCATTTTCCAGGCCAAGCTGCCTGGCAGTCAACCGTATTCCCTCCATAAAGGTATGGAGTTGAAGGGGACTTAACTGATTTATTTCGTGGATGCCCCTGATTTTGACCTTGGGAATAACCAGTACATGAACCGGCGCCTGTGGATCGATGTCCCGGAATGATAAAAAATCCTCAGTTTCGAGAACTTTATCCGCAGGTATTTCCCCATCAATTATTTTTTCGAAAATCGTTTTTTCATTCATGGTAGCCTCCGTGCCAGCATTCAGACTGTGCAAAATGCAATATTGATTTTACAGGGATATTCAGTACATGGGAATGAGTTCCAATTGGCTGTCGTTCCAGGCTATTTTGTACGCCGCGACCTCTCCGTCCGCACCGAGCCGCAATACTTTTCCCGCCAAACTGAACTGGACTTTACCCGCATTGGACAACCAGATGTACATATATTCGGAAAACTCGGTTTGAAAGCGCTCCCCGCTATTTAGCAGGCGCTGTTGGGATTCGCCGTTTTCATCGAGATACCTGAATAGCACCGGGCCGCGGAAAAGTATTTCTGCGAACACCGTTTCGGGTTGGGAAAACTGACCCAAAGTTTGAACGGGTAGCACCCTGGAGGCATTGTTCGTGCTTCCAGGCCGGACACCGCCGTGGTTCACCCGGTTTTCATCCGCATTGGTTTCCACTGAACTGGTTTCCACCGATGCACCTGCCACAACCCGGTCAAAACGCAGCACGGGATTGCCGTTTGGCATACTTGATTTGAATATGACGCGCAGATCGGGATTGCCTTCCCTGTCGAGATCTATAAACCCCGATGTTGATTCTTCGATTGTGAAGCTTTGGTCGTCAAAAAAGAGTTCCAGGGGATTGCCGGTTTTTCGCAACTCCAGACTATAGGTATTTTCCTTGAATGGAATGAGTATTATCGTTGCGGCCTGGAACTCTTGTTCGAGAATTTCACCGGTAAATGGAATGGTGGAAAACTCTTCGCCGATGTCTTCCGCCGATTCAGGGGGGCGGCTTGCGGATCGCCGGGATGGTTCCCCCATAAAGGTCAAAAGTAAAGTGCCTGTGCCGATTACTGCAACCGCGGCAACAATACCCAAAATTAACTTGATATTGGGTCGGCGCCTGCTTTCCAGCAATTCTTCCACGGGAATGGGCTGTTCCTGAATTTGGGTGTTTTGGTAAAGTTTGATTATTTCGTTGGAATCCAGCTCGAGGTATTCAGCGTAACTGCGCAGGAAACCTATCAGGTAGCTTTCTCCGGGAAAAACGTCGAACCGCTCTTCTTCCATGGCCTCAATAAATCGCTTTGATATATGAGTTTCCCTGGCCGCCTGATCGATTTGATGTAGTTTTTGCTCTCTGCGATTTCTGAGCTTTTGACCGATGGATTTCATGGGTTATTCTGCCCCGTACAGAAAATTGCCGAAGTTATTGGAAGATGCCGGTGAATCATATTCGAACCGTGCATCGGGTATATTCTGATTGGTGCGAATATCCTTGAATGTGAATTGAACCTGGCGTCTGTCCGCCGTTATGGCGCTCATTCGTCTGATGTAGAGTTCGGGGGTTACGGATATTTCAATTTCCCGGAACCCCTGGGTGGTGTTTCGCCAGGTGAGAAATAGTTTGTACACTGGCTCTCCCGTACCGGAGTTATCCAGTGGTTGGGGTTCGGGACTGTTTTTAAAGGCGATTTGATAATTTCTCCGGAGAAGCGAAAGACCCTCTCCGCTTGCAAACCCTCCCGGATTGATCTGGTTTTTGAGTCGCTGGGTGAGAGTCACGTTGTAGTCGGGAACGTAGACTTGTAACAGGTTTCCGTCGGAAACCAGCACCTGCTCCTGGGGCTCTACAAAATCAATGCGTATCAGGTTCGGATTCTTGTAATAAATGAAGCCCGACATCAGTGTATTCCCCACCGACATGTCAAAATCGGCGGTATAATCGTCGATATGTTCGTTGTTTTCAGCATTAATTTCCGCACAAGAAATAATAACCGGGCAGGATTTTTTCTTGTGCGGGAATTAATGCTGGAAAAAACAGGAGCAGCGTAACTGTGAGGCAACAATGTGCGTAGTGCTTTTTTTTTATGGTTTTCATGGCAAGATACGTTTCAATATCCGATGTATGGTTTTTTTTGTCAATCCTCAACAGCTTGAGGCGGGGACGTTGATTCATTAATATCAGCTGAGGTGCGACTGTACGCGCCTTGCTCAGGACGGTGAAATGGTAACAATTATATCTCTAGGCGGGTCCATTGTAGCTCCAGATGGAATTGATGCGGATTTTGTACGGCGCTTCGTGAAACTGATAACAGAATACCTGGAAGGTCATGGAAAACGCAAAATTATCCTTATAGTGGGAGGGGGAGCACCTGCCCGACGCTACCAGGCGGCATACCGCCAGATAAGGGGAGAGTCCGCCGACTTGTCCAGCGATGACCAGGATTGGATAGGAATCATGGCGACCAGACTCAACGCGGAACTGATCAGAGCCTGCTTTCCCGGGAGCTGCAAAAATCCCGTGGTTTATGATCCAGTGGCGAATTTTGGTTTCGACGGCTCTGTTCTGGTTGCTGCAGGTTGGAAACCCGGATTTTCAACTGATTTCGATGCCGTCATGTTTGCGGAAAGATTTTCCGCCCAACGACTGATAAATCTTTCAAATATTGAAAAAGTGTACAGTGCGGATCCCCGGGTTGATCCCGATGCGGTTCCCCTGGATTTTATTAGCTGGCGGGATTTCAGGAAAATGGTGGGCAATACCTGGGAACCTGGAAAAAACCTGCCTTTTGATCCCGTTGCCAGCAAAAGAGCCCAGGATATCGATCTCAGGGTTATTGCCGCAGGGGTAGGGGATTTGGACAATGTGCGCAATATTCTCCAGGGAGGGGAATTTGTGGGCACTACCATTGCATCCAGTCGGGACGGGTAGCCCTCTCGTTTGTGGAGACAATCTTATGGAGACAATCTGCTTCGGTATTGGTCAATTACCGCCTCATATTCCGCGCTGTCTTCGCTTTGTTGAAAAATAGCCAGAAGACTTCGCGCTCTGGTGATAATGTCATCAATAAGCAGAGCATTTTTGAGAGCCTGGCTGATATCCTGAAGCTGGGCATACATTATTGCCGCTTCGCTAAATATGCTGTCGGAGCGAAAATCCGATTCCGTGTTGATTTCGACTGCCCTTGCCAGTATCGCCCTCAGTGATTCACCGGCCTTATCCGCATCCCGGGACGGGGCTGTTTTTTCCAGATGTTCTTTCGCGATGATAATATACGCCTGTGATCGGGTATACTCATCGCCAATTCGGTCGACCAGGGTCAACGCCTCTTCCAGATTCCCGAATGAAGTATGTATACGCGCGGTTTCCAGCAACAGGCTGTATTTTTGAAAATCGTCAGGAATCGAAGGGAAATAGTTTTCTGTTGCATTGAGGTAGAGAATCCCCGTTGCCGTATTTTCCAGATCCTTGTAGGCAATAGCGACATTGAGGAGCATGGAAATAATTAAAGTGGGGTCGTCGCTCCGCTCCAGCGCGGTGAAAATTCTTTGGAATACCAAATCCGATTGCAAAAATTGTCCTTCCTGGTAAAAGGCCCCCGCAGTCTCCAACAGGGCTCCAAGATGGAGCCTGGGCGCAAAAATCCCTCCGCTGAAACCCAATGCCTCATTGGCGTAGCCGCTTTGCGAGAGATAAATGAGCGTCTGGCCTAAAATCCGGTCCCTGGCCTCATCGTCCCTGGCTTCATCAGTTGCAAAACTCTCGGGAACCAGTTTGTTGAGAAGGAGAATGGCTTTTTCGGAATATATTTCGGCGATGCGATGCTCCCCTTCATCAATTAATCGCCGTCCCAAAAGTGCGTATGCCCTGGCTTTTGTAAAGATTTCCTCCATCGACTCAATGGCGGGAATGGCCTGCTGCAATAGTACGTTTGACCGTTGTCCCTCGTCGGTTTCCTGATATTTTCGGGCAGTGTCCAAAAGAAGTTCACTTCTCAGATCGAGGTCTTCTATAATATACATGCGGTGGATGGCACTTCTCAGCAGGGGTACCGCATCGGCTCCGATTTCGAAACAAAGGGTTACTATTTCCCGAACGATATTTCCCTTTGCCTGCGGGCTTTCGATTTCATCACTGAGGTTTAGAGCCTGTTCCAGCAGCTCAATGCTTCGGGAGGTAATGCCGGTTTGAAGATAACTTCTGCTCAGGTCCAGGAAAAGATCAATCAAGGGCGAGCCTTTAAAGCCAAGCCGGGAATATTCTTCCGCGGCGCTCAGGAGGCTTTCCGAAAGATCCGGATAGTTCTTTTGCTGGAGAGCCGCGGCAGCTTCATTCATTAACCGGATTTGGCTCTGCCTGCTTTCTATTTTCGGCAGATATTCCAGTGAAATATCCACCAGCGACGGATATTTCAATTCCTGGACGAGAATGGTTTCCAGATCCGAGGGCCCGCTACGACAGGATATTAATATCAGGAGGGGGATAAATATGATAAAGCAGCGGTTATTGACATTTTTTCCCTCAACTTGACGAAACATCACATCACTGTAGCCCGAAGACCATAAAACTTCCATAAAATTCGGGAAATATACGCAGGCGTTTGGAATTGTAAATATGAAAGCTTTAGGATATAGTCCTGCAATGAACCTGCCGGCGTGGCGGAATTGGTAGACGCAGCAGACTCAAAATCTGCCGCCAGCAATGGTGTGGGAGTTCGAGTCTCCCCGCCGGCATAATTGAGATAAATAATGAAAGTTTATAGAGAAGGTAATGGAAACCGCTTCACTCCCACAACCGCAACTGGATTCCGAGTCGGGGCGACTTGAATCCCTGATAATCCACAGCCCCGGCCCCGAGATTGAATCCGTTACTCCCGATACCGCAAAGGAATTGCTGTATAACGACGTAATTCCGTTAAAAGCGGTTCAGGCTGAATACCAACATCTGCGCGAATTTATGAGCCAAATTTGCAAGGTTTACGAGATTTCAGATTTATTGAAGCTGGCGCTGGCAAACCCCAGGGTCTCAGCATCCGCCATAGAAGCCGTGCTGACTACGCAACAAATTGAGGGGAGCAAATACGAAGAGCTTTCCGAATACCTGCATGGCCTGGAACCTGGAGAACTTTCCGATGCAATTATTCATGGGGTAAAAAAGCGCTCCACCAGCTTTGAGGACCATCTTTCTTCCTCGCTTTACGATCTTTCTCCCCTGCCGAATTTTTACTTTATGAGGGACGCCGCCATGGCGTATAGGGAATCGATTGTGGTGGGAGCCATGGCTCATCGGGTTCGCCGGAATGAGGTGGTGGTTCAGGAACTAATATGGAATAATCTGGCGAAGCCGGAAACGGTGGTCTATTCGGGGTTCAGACACCAGCGCGCCTGGCCCGGAAACGATATACGCCTGGAAGGCGGGGATTTTCTTGTCGCGGATAAAAATCTCCTGCTTATGGGTATTTCCCAGCGTACCAGTGCCCAAGCCATTGATGCGCTGGTGCGCTCCATACTCAATGAGTACCACAAAGCCCTGGATGTACTTGTGGTAAATCTTCCCAAGAGGCGGGCGACGATTCACCTGGATATGATTTTTACATATCTCGACCCCGAGACGGCATTGGTGCACGAGCCATTGATTGCCGGTCCAAATGCGGCGTTCTGTGCCCATGGGCGTTTTGAACCCGGAAGGGAACCCCGGTTTTCCGACTATCCAAGTCTCCTGGATGCATTATCCGCCATAAAGCGGCCGGTGAAAACTGTAAACTGCGGCGGCGATGATATTCATTTTCAACAACGCGAGCAGTGGTTCGCCGGCACAAACGTTTTTGCCTTCGCCCCCGGGAAAATCATTAGCTATGAAAGCAATGTTGCAACCCTGGAAGCGCTGAGCAATGCCGGGTATCGCATTATTTCCATATCTGAAAACGAGTCCTGGGAAACTCTGGCGGATAGCCCGGATTTCACAGCCGTTACCCTGCCGGGATTCGAGCTGGCAAGAGGTGGCGGCGGTTTGCGTTGCATGACCATGCCGCTGCGCCGAAAGCCCATTTAGCCGAAACCCGCTGCGCCGAAAGCCCATTTAGCCGAAAGCCGCTGCGCCGAAACCCGCTGCGCCGAAACCCGCTGCGCCGAAACCCGCTGCGCCGAAAGCCAATCCAGGGGTTGCTACGTAACCGCGGGCTTCCTGCCGTGGATTATCATCGTGTCGATTTCGCTGTGTTCGCTGTCCGATTGCAGAATCCGGATAGTGATATCCCGAAAACCCGCCGCCGCACACCATCCTTCCACCTGTTCCCTGTCGAAGCCCATCCAGTGATCCCCGAATCGGTCCGGAAGCCATTCCAGCTCATGCTGGTGGAGGTCCAGTATGAGTATTTGTCCACCGGGATGCAGAACCCGCTCGGCTTCGGAAATTACCCTTCCCGGTTCGATGCTGTGATGCAGTGCCTGGCTGACAATCACGATATTCTGGCTCGAGGAATCAATGCCACTGCGCTCCATATCCGCTTTTACAAATTTCAGATTGGCATTGGGATGCAGTTTTGTTGCCGTTTTAATTTGTTCACCGTTGTTATCGATTCCAATGACCCTGTGCCCGTGTTCCGCGAGAAGTGAGGCCAGCCTGCCCATGCCACAACCAAAATCGGCAATAGTGCTGGGGGGCAGAAGGCTCATGATTCCCAGGGCGAAAGACTCCCAGGTCTGTCCCGGACTCCGGCTGTTTTGGACGTTTCTGTCGCCGAAATACTGCCAGGAACCGGCTTCGCGGGCTTTGAGCACTTCCTTGAGATTGCGCTGATCTCTCTCGTACCATTCCGCATCCTTTGTCAGAGGCTGAATTACTCCAAGAAGCGGCTCGCTGAAGGAATGATCGTGATTGCGCGGTAATTTGTAATATACATACAGGCCTTCCCGCCTGGACTGAACCAATCCGGAGTCTTTTAATTGGCTGAGTTGCGAACTGAGGGTGGATTGGCTCAACTGAAGAATTTCAAGCATTTCCTTTACCGTAAGCTCGTTTCCGTCCAGGAGACTGAGCACCCGAAGCCGATTGTAGTCCGACAGGGTTTTAAGTACGGCGGTCAGGGATCGGAGATCCGTCATATGTTGTTATTATGCCGGTGAGACCTGTAAAAGTACAGGAGCCGTGCACTGTTTGACTTTAGCGTACAGCCCTGCCGCGTGTTGTCGTGATTTGTGTGATTTGTGTGGTCCTCGCCTGGAGAATGAGCTGGGGTTCGACAGAATACTGCTGCGCCAAATTGTTTTGGCACGGCATTCATTGTATCTTTAGGGATAAGTCAGCACACCGGAGGTATTCCATGGGACGTCAATTTATGGAAGCACTGTTTCAGGCGGCGATAAAACGCGTGGATCCCTGTGAAATGGTAAAAGCACGCATCCGGTACCTTCGCGGTGAATTGCTCATTCAGAATGATTCAGAAACCTTGAAAATCGAACTTTCCGCGTACGACAGGATATTGATTTGCGGTGCGGGAAAGGCAAGCGCACCCATGGCAGCGGCCCTGGAGGAAATCCTCGAAGAATATCGAGGCGCGGTTGAAGGTATTGTTTCCGTAAAGTACGGCCACACTGTGCCCACCTCGTATATTCGGTTAAAAGAAGCGGGACATCCCGTACCCGATGAAAACAGCATGGCTGCGGGAATTCAAATTGCGGGAATGCTCGAATCCGCGGATAAGCGCTCATTGGTACTAAATTTGATTTCCGGAGGTGGCTCGGCGCTCCTTGCCCGGCCGTACCCCGGACTGCGCCGGGAACACATTCAGGAAATGACCCGGATCCTTTTGGAATGCGGTGCCGATATCGCGGAACTCAATACCCTGCGCAAGCACCTCAGCGGTATCAAGGGAGGGCGGCTTGCGGAACTCGCGTATCCCGCCCGCCTTGTGAATGTATTGCTTTCAGATGTGGTGGGCGACGATCCGGGGTTTATTGCATCGGGCCCGGGGGTTCCCGACAAAACCAGTTTTGCCGATGTGTGGGCGGTAATAAAAAAATACAATCTGGAAGCACAGCTGCCCCGGCAGATTATTGAGCATTTTTATCGCGGGCTTGAAGATCCTGCACTTGAAACCCCAAAGCCGGGGGATCCGGTTTTTGACTCGGTAAGCACAGTGGTGTTGGGAAATAACAGGGCCGCATTGGAAGCCGCCGCCGCATATGCGCGAAATGAAGGCGTGGAAACGCTCATCCTCAGTTCGATGATTACCGGCGAGGCGCGGGAAATAGCCAAGGTCTTTTCGGCAATCGCCCTGGATCCCCCGGCAAAGGGCATGTTAATAATTGCGGGAGGGGAGACAACGGTAACCATACGCGGCAATGGCCTGGGTGGCAGAAATCAGGAGCTGGCGCTGTCCTATGTAATCGAGATATTAAATTCCGGTCGCAAAACGAATGCGGCCTTTCTCGCTGCCGGATCCGATGGGAATGATGGCCCTACGGATGCGGCGGGCGCCATAATTTTGCCCGAAGATCTGGAAAGACTGGCTCAGGGGCCTGACCCCCTCCAGTACATCCAGCGCAATGATTCCTGTCACTACCTGGCATCTCAAAAGCTGCTGTTTAAAACCGGGCCGACAAATACCAATGTCTGCGATTTTTGCTTTCTCTATCTTCCCGCGTAACTTCCCTTGTAAAAAAACGCGCCGGAATCCTTGAGAAGTCCAGGTTTGTTGGCAATTGTTATATTTCATCCAGTAATTTAAGTTTATCAACAGAATCTATTATAATCTTTTCTTTCGCGTCAGTTTTTTCAAATAATGCCTTTTGTTTTCCAGTAATCTCGGCATTGTATTTTGATTCAATCAATATTTTATCGGATGTAATAAAGTCAATTTCGTTTCCATCTTCGTACAGATAGAATAGTTCTTTATTGTTTCTCAATTGAAGATATATGTAATTTTCAAAATAGCTGCCGAAATCACGATCCCCCATGAATAAGTGTTTTATTCCCAAATCACAGGCATAAATTTTCCTGGATGAAAGAATGGTTTCATTGGTTTTTCCCCAGCGTGGAAGTAAATGAATCAAAAATGTTTTCTCAAAATAATAGAGATATCGACTCGCAGTATCAGGGGA
>JACSEG010000065.1_pt1 | contig 19775 bp, 26 predicted proteins | sample 8225521 | NCBI WGS metagenome assembly JACSEG01 (sample SAMN15705060, study PRJNA637333) | viral metagenome | isolation source: viral RNA from sea star tissue | host: Pisaster ochraceus | place: USA:Santa Cruz | collected 2018
CCATTAATCCCTGACCTGACTTACCTCGACAAAGTGACCCATTTAAAACTGAATATGCATTACCATCCTGTATTAATTGATATAATTCTCTATTCATTGAGAATGGATTATCTTGTATGTTAATTGGGTTTTTTTCGTAAAATATAGCGCCTTTACTATCCTCAGGGTCTAATTTTAATATATTTAATATGTCTGTAGATTTAACCTTAACATATAAAATCTGATTTGTATAAGTTTGTTGTAAATCACACCCCACAGCTTTAATGGACTCATCTAAAATAATTTGTTTTAGTTTAGGTTCAACATTACGTACCGCTTGAAGTAAAGTCTTTTTAGCGTATGAAATAGTTTGACTATTTTCTCCTCCGGTTATTTTTGTAATATCGAGAAGTTGGTCAAATTGAGATTTTATTTGTTTCTGAAATCTTTTAACATCTTCTTTAGCATTATCTAAACTTTGTGTGACATCACCTTTAAAATTTTCAAAGGATTCAACCTTTTTGTCTACTAAGTTTTCATACTTGTTTTTTAAATTAGTATATTGTTTAGATGCTTCGACTTTATTCTTAATATCGTCATAACCAACTCCTAAATCTATTGACGCCATAATATAACCTATTTTTACATTTTATACTTAGAAGTATTATCCCCTGAAGTATCTTTATCAATTAACGCCTTTAACATGTCGTCATCAACATTTAAATCCGATAACGTAAAATTAGTTTCATCAGACGGACCTGATTTGGTTGCAAAGTTAGTCTGTAGTTTAGAAAGAGTTAACTTTTTTTCAACACAATCATTAATTATTTTTTGTTGTTTTTCAATGACCGGCCAATTAAAGTCATATCTTCAGGTTCTTTCATCATAGACAACATTTTGTTTTGTATACGAATTGCGGTATTTCTTTGCTCAACTAATTCATTATAAATTTCCTGTAATAAAGACAGAATAGATTCTTGACTTAAATTAATTTCTTTTTTCTTAGGTCTTCCCATACCAATAAATATTAGATGATTTAATTTTACTTAACCATTTGTTGTATTAAGTTATAATACATTACTTTATACTTTTTAATCGCCCCTCTTATCTCTTTAGTTGTTAGATTAGTCATTTCTCTTAGAGATAGTAAAATGACATTTTTATTAAATTTATTATTATCATTTCCAACGAAGATATTGTCGTAATTATCAAATACGTCATGTAATGCGTGTCCTAACTTTATTTCATTATCATTTAAATTTTCACGTTCCATAAATAATTCTAATTCCCTTAGAAAATTCTTAATAACGTCTTCAGACTTAATGGAATAATCTTCTATGTGATACGCATATTCGTTTCTATTTTCTAAACTAGTTGAGATATCTTCGTAAGATATTTTTCGATTTAATTCTTTTTGGTCCTTTATTATTTGACCCATTAAATAGTTCTTACATATTGTTCCGAAATAGGAATAAGCTTTTTTACCTTTTGCAGGTTTGAATTTATCAACTTTTGTAATTAAAAATGAATGAGTATCACCATGAATTTCAGTAAAGTCCATTCCTTTACGATATAGTCGGTATCTCCTGATTATTGAAGATATCATTTTATCTAAAGGATGACTCAGAAATTCATTATATATTTTATTTTTTTCTTCGTAAGATTCACACTCTAAAAAACGTACAACTGCTTGCTCTTCCCTAACATCAAAATAATTTTTTTTGGTGGGTTTTCTACCCTTTTTTTTGACTTGAGTTTCAGTTTCACCAGTTACAATTATTGTAGTACCGCTAACATTATTATTTTCTGTGTTCCCACTCAGATTTTTGGTTTGAGTCATTAGACAGTTTCATTTTCATACTTTATCTCCCTATCGTCGTTAAAATAGAATTCTGTTTTTGCTGATTCGACCCAAAATTTAACTTCTTCAGGTGTTAATTTATTATTGTTATTTTTATATCCCCAAAACAAAGAACCTTCTCTAAGATTTGTGTGTTTGTAACCAATTTTAGGTATTGACATTACTTTAACTGAGTTATGTGTCAGTCTTAAGAAAAGTTCATAACCAAAAGTTAATTTAAACGAAGGTTTCAACATTCCAAAACTATCAAGAACTGATTTCTTCACAACCATTCCCGAAATTTGAAAATTTTGATAATCCATTAAGGTTTCATTGGTTAATATACCCATCTCAGGTGTGAAATTTGCCGCAAATGTTGCTTCATTAGTGAAACCTGCAAATTGACCTCTCTCATCAGTATCAACAACTATTGGTAAAAATACTGATGTGTCAGTATAAATTTCAGAGTAATATAATGCATTTTTAAACCATATTGAAGAATACTCGTCATCAAACTCAAATAGGGAAACCCATTCTGAAGTTGCATTTTGAATACCATAATTTATTTGTGACGAATAGTTAGGCTTGTCCGTCCACGGTAAAAGATTTACCGATAACTCACCGAAATCAAAAGAGTCTAAATGTTCAACTAATGTGGTTTCATCAGTGTGTACAATTATTAATTCTTTAAATTTAGTTTTTTGAGTTTTTAATGACTCAATACATTTCTCAAAATATTCTGAGAAGAACGGCACTGTGGCCGATTTAATTGGTAGTATTACTGATAGGTCGAATATATTTTCCATTATTTTATGTTGTTTCTATTGTTAGTTTATTTAATTGAGTTTCAAATGATTCTAAACGTGTGTTAATAAAGCCAGTGAATAATTCCTCAACAGTTTTATCAAATGACTCTTCAGTTGGAAGATTATTAACTGTCTCATCCATAGATTTGATTAATGTTTCAGATATATTATCTTCTAACCAATTTTGTAGGAAATCGGCAACAAAATCTACAAGTTGTATTTTATTGTTAACCCAAATGCCGTTATCTTCATTCATCCAATCAGGTACCATATCGGGTACTAAACCTATAACAGGTACTCCTGATTTCATAGACTCCAATGGGAATGTCCCATAAGAACTAATTCCGTCTAACCATACTGAAGCAAAAGACTCATTCAAACCTTTAGCAAAGTCATCTTCACTAAGACCTCTCATATCTCTAAATGTTATCCACCTATACTGAGGGAATTTTATGTAGAAATTTTTAATTAAGTTAACGGTATCTCTTTGGTCTCTCGAGTGTACTGCAATGATAGGTTTAGGTGGAAATTTTGATTTAGTAAATTTATCACTAATAAAAGGTTCTAATACGTCGTAAGATACTTGTCTCATAATTTCACTAACGTATTCTTTTTGTTTTTCACTTGTTGTGATACATTTAAAGAACCCTAATTGAGACCAAGTTTCACCCGGTTGTAATGTGTCAACTATATAATCATATGATTGTGATAACACAATTTTACCACAAGGTAATTTAGATACCTGAGACATTACAAAACCAAATAGTTCAGGTATAATAAGAAAATCTTCAGGTGATACCTGTAAATTTTCACCTTCAATTACTTGGTGTTTTAGTTCCTCATACTCCGAACCTAACCAACTACCTACCGGTGTGTAATCAGGTTTTTCATATAACATGATTGAATCATATCCTAGTTTGTTTAATGACATACATAGTTTATAAGTGTAGGCTACGGATGCCTTAGCATTACCTTTAGTGTCTTGAACTATTAAGAATAACTTTGACGTTTTTTCCTTAATGTTTTTAATTGAACTTTCTAATTTTGAAATTATTTCTTGACTCATTTTATTTTAATATTTGGTGATTATTTTTTTATTTAATAACGTGTTAAACGATAGTTTAAATGGGATAGAAAGTTCAGTACTTTTACTCCCCATTTTTTCATCAATAGATTCGTTACCGTCCATAACAACTTCTAACATCAGTTTCAGAACTTCATATTTAACAATACTAATTGTATTACCGTCTTGTCCGTCTACGGAGTTTGAATTTTCATCTTTTATTTTTTTTACTTCAATATTTGCCGGTACTTGAACGTATTCATCAAGTTTGTCAATATCTATAAAGTAATCCTCTGCGAAAATTGATAACATCATATTAATTCTTTTAATTTAACCTTTAATTCTTTTATGGTTTTTACCGTGTGTTTGTTTTCAATATTAGAATTATATTGAGTTTCAAATTTTATCACAGTTTTACCTTTAGGTTGGTTTAGTAGTAAATTAGGGTTAGATGTAACTAAAATATCTACATCGTTCCACATATCGTCTAAAGTTATATTACTATAAAATCTAAATTTTTCAAGTAAACAACCAAACTTACTTAAAAAAAATAACGACGCTGGTTTAGATTTAGATATTTCATCGGAAACAATAGATAAATCTAATTTATCTCTTAACTCCAAATATAGGTCATTTAAATCATTAAATGTGGAGTACTCTGTTGATGGTGCATGTCCAAATAATTCCATAGTATAGTCCTCATACATAAACTCAAAATATTCCTCATTAGTTTTAAATGAAAAATGAGTATTTAGTTCTAAAGATGTGACTTCACTCAATTCTTCATATTTGAAATTATCTTCTGTGATTACCTCAATTTCCTCAGTGTTACCCGACAAATCTAAACTATATGTTTTCTCATCATCAATATCGTCTTTATCAATTAAATGTTTTTCATATAACTGTTTAAATTTTGTTACGGTATCTCTAAGAACTCCGTTTATTTCAATACCAACTTTTTTCATTATTCTTCTTCGTATTTTTTAAGTATTTTAGAAATTAAAGGGTTTCTAACAATATCATCTCTATTAAATTCAAAAACCCCAACATCTTCTATATCTTGAAATTTATTAACCGCATCATACAGTCCTGATAATGTTTTATTTTTATATCTATCAGTTTGTTCTAAATCACCTGAAATTAAAAACTTACTATTAAAACCTATTCGAGTTAAAAGTAATTTCATTTGGTTAGGGCTTGAATTTTGAGCTTCTTCAAAAATAAGAATTGAGTTATCTATATTCATACCTCTCATGTATGCTAAAGCGAATACCTCAATTACTTCTATTTCTTTTAGTTTTTCTCTCGACTCTTTACCTATGATTTTATTTAGTAGGTAGTATGAAGGAAAAATATATGGGTCAAGCTTTTCTTCTAAACCTCCGGGTAATGAACCTAACTTTTCCTCAGCCTCGACTGCCGGTCTTACAATTATAATTTTTTCATATGGTGATTTTGGGTCAGATAATAAATCAACCGCCGCTTTCATAGCAATATAACTTTTACCTACACCTGCCGGTCCTGAACATATTGTTATTTGTGAATTTGTTAATATTTCGTAATATTTTTTTTGATTGTCTGATAAGAATTTTTGTCTACCCTTTTTTTTGATTATTTTACTAATTAACTCTTTTTTTGTTAATTTTGATTTACTTTGATTGGTTTTTTTTGTTGTCATAATTTATGTTTAACATTTTATTAATTACAATTCACCTTTTTCTTTCATTTCAGTTCTAATTTTAGTTGCCGATATTTCCGATATTTTATTCGGAGGTATATGTTCTATAATATCATAACCAACACCTCTACCGAATTCAACGGAACAAATATCGGGAATAACTATAATTTTAACTTTACCATTTTCAATTTCATTTTTAAACTGTGATGTAATATTTTTTTTTACTTCTTCAGGAGTGAATGGGTTTTTATTATTAACTTCACTATCCCTAATACAAATTAACACTTTTTTTCCTTTATTAAATGCTTGGTTAAATAATTCTTTATGTCCATCGTGTAAGGGTTGCCATCTACCAATGAACATTGCATATTGAGAATCTTTTGATTCAAGTGATGAGGCAACATATTTATTTTCTTTCCATTCTTCCATATTATTTGATTTTAGTTAATATTTTATTTAGAGATTCTTCAGGAGTGTCGATAGTGGTATCAATGGATACAAATTTTTCTAAAGGTTCTTCGTAATTCTCAACTCTATAATGGTCTCTTTCTCTCGGTTCAGTGGTGTGTATGTAAAATTCTTTAATGTTCTCACCAAGTTTTTCTTTAAATTCTTCCCTTAACCATCTATAGGGGGATACTAAAGAAACTACCACATCAAAGTTTTGATTGTGAAGATAATCAGCTATTTTTTGAGCTGTTTTCACATTCTGTATTCGACCTTCTTCGGAATAATCTTGATTGATAGTAAGTTTTCTTAAATCATCACCATCAATATGGAATAATTTAATGAAACTTTTTTCGTAATGCTTAACTAATAGTTTAGCGAGAATTGTCTTTCCGTGTGACGGTTGTCCTGTTAACCAATATATCATATTTTTATTTTTATTTTTATTTTTATTTTCTCCAAGTTGGTATACCTGACAATTTACCTGTCGATTTTTTTATTCTTTTAGATGGTGTACCAACATATACTCCACTATCTAATATATTTTTAACAACCACGGTTCCGGCACCTATAATAACGTCTTCATTTAATATTTTTGTTCCGGCAGAAATTATAGAACCACTACCTAAAAAACAATAGTTATTAACCACAACACCACCACCTAACTTTACTCCATTAGCAAAGTGAGTATATTTACCTATTTGACATCCGTGACCAATTAAAGTTCCGTGAGCAATACAAGTACCCTCACCAATTAAAGTATACTCATTACAAGAACCCCTAACTATTTCAATCAGTGACCCTATTCTACAATTAGATTGAATTATAACACCCCCCAACTGCTCCAAATAAACTCGTTTATTATTCTCCCAAACCCACATAATTCCGGAAGAACCTATAACAGTTCCTGATTCAATTATAGAATTAGAACCTATAAATGTATTGGAATGAATAGTTACATTAGAATGTATTTCAACGTTATCGGATATTTCAATTTCTCCAATAACACAATTAACACCAATCTTAACATTATTACCTATTTTAATATTTTTATGTAGATATGATTTATATTTGTCGTTAAATATTAAATCATTTGACGGTAAAAAATCTTTTTTAAACTTTTGAGAAAGTTTATAGAATTCAAGTTGTGGGTTATCGTAATTAATTATTTCGACATTATTCAATTCAGGGTTAAATCCTTTTTTACATATTAACGTACAGTTTTTTAAGTGAATAACATGGTTAATATCTTCACCAACATAATAAGTGATTGAATTATCACCCGCATTTTTTAAAACTGATAAATGGTTACCCCTCATTTTTTTTTAAGAATTTTGCCGGAGAACCAATCCATATTTCATTGTTTGGGATGTCTTTATTGATAAAAGACATTGCTCCGGTCACTACATTGTCACCTATTTTAACTCCGTGTTGGAATACTGTGTTAGTCCCAATAAAACAGTTGGAACCTATGTGAGCTCCCCCAATTTGAGTTTTACCCGTATTTAAATTATTAGTCATAACTCTAGGACATATGTATGTATTATCCCCCACCTTACATCCTCTAGCTAAAATACTGTCGTATCTTAAAGTGACGTTATCGCCAACCTCACAATTACCTGATGTGGAAACTCTAGAATCGATATAACAATTCTTACCTATTTTAGTATTTTTCCTTAATTCCACATAATTTTTAATTATTGTGTTATCACCAATTTCTACACCGTCTTCAATAACGACATAGTTACCGATTTCAACATTTTTTCCTATTTTCGATTTACTTGATATCATATTTTATATTAATTATTTTAAAGTTTTAGTATAACCCTCTTCATCATGAAAACAGGTTAATTCGTTTATTGCTACACTCAAAAGAGAATTTTCTTTTATATATTTTGTGGTCCTTTCCCATAAATCAGCGTCTCCGGGTAAACCAACTTTACCCGTTTCTTTATATAAATCTCTAGTTCTTAGAGGTATTGTTCTCTGATTGATACAGGTGGATGATTTAATACATAACGCGTGGCCAGGTAGAAAAGGGATTGTTTCATATCTGTTAGGTATATTGGGAAGATATCCATTATTGTATGTTGAAACTGAACACATCCAATCAGGTGATATTTTTTCAATTAAATTAATGAAATTACTTAAATGTAATGGACCCCAATAGTCGTCATGGTCTAATCTACAAATATACGATATTTCCGTATCTTCTAATGCCTTATCAATTCCTGTGTTAGAAGCATTACAACCACCATAAGACCATAACGCGTTTTTATTAGTATTAAAATATTTCTCTCTTTCCTCCGCAAATTCTAAATTACGTTTATATATTTTTTCAGAATCGATTATATCGACCCCTAACTTATCAAATTCTTCCTCATTTTCGTAGTTATCACCTATTAAAAAAACTTTGTAATTTTGATATTTTTGTTCCTTTATTGAATTTAAACATCTTGATAAAAGTTTAGGTGTGTTACCGTCAGGTCTTTGATAGGTCGCTATTACAATTCCTATTTTATTCATGTCCCATATATATTTTAAATTTACTTAAATCAGGATATCTTAACTCTAAGTCTTCAATTACTTTAGGTTCACCCGTTGTGTTATCGTAAAATTGGTTCATTAATAGTAGACCTCTAGCCGCCAATTCCGGCATCATATAAAAATTCCATCCTAACATATCGAAATTATCATCATGATAAGAACACTCTCTTCTCCCACTAAATCTAGCCCTTTTAAACCAAAGATATGCGTCATAATTATCCGTTAAAATCGCACCTCCCTTACTTAGTTTAAATGTCTTGTATGGACCGGTAAACGAAATACACATATGGGTTCCCGGTTTATACATATTATAAGTAAAACTAAGAGCACTATCCCACACGTTAGTTGGATATAATTGGTATGAACCTTTTAAAGTTTCCCCTTCAACAGGTTTAAATTTAACTTTACCACCTGCGTGAATTATTTCACAAGGTACTGAAGGGTAAGTTCTACAAGGTATTTCTATTTCTTTACCTTTAATTTTTTCATACATTAACGCGAGAAATAATCCGTTACTTTGATTGTCAACTGTAACCACATATTTTGCTCCGGTATAGTTAGATAATTCTTTTTCAAAATCTTCGGTTATTTTATGTACTCCGTTCGCCATATTAAATTGATATTATGTGTTTCTTAAGTTTATGTAAATTATTAGAAATGAAAACAATTAATCTATCTTTATAATCCCTTATAGATTCTTCACTACTCTCAATACCCTCACCTCTGGTTTGACTTTCATAGTGATAGGACACTAAATTACTACAGGTTATGTTTTTTAAACCTTTGGTTAAAAGAGTTAGATTAAGTTCAACATCTTCCAAATGAGATTCGTAGGATTCATTAAAACCCCCTATTGAGTTAAAAACTCGTTGTCTTATCATCATAAGTCCTCCGGTGTTACCAATTGTTTCAACCTCATTAATACTATGATTATGGTAGTGTCTAAGATTTTTGTGTGTTATTAGTATTTTATTATCTTTTAAATATAACGCCATTCCATCGTGTTGAATAGTATTATCTCCATAATGTAGTCTACAACCAACGGTACCTATTCTTTTATTGGATTTCATCGTCCTCAACATACCATATATAACATCGTTCATGATTTTAATATCATTATTTGAAAATAATATAAATTCATACTCATCGCTTATATAATTTTTAACAACATCATTATTTATCTTAGCGAAATTATAATAATCATATTCTATTAAATTAATATTATTAAATTTAGTTATAAATTCTTTAATTTTTAATAAGTTATCATTTTTTGAGCCAGTATCAGCAATAAAAACATCAAATACTTTGGAATCACACTTTTGATAAAATGATGTTATTGTTTGAAATAAAAGTTCTATATTATCCTTGGTTGGGATTATGATGGCTACTTTACCAATATTATTTATTGTTTTTCTTTTAACATCAGGAACATAAATATTTTCAGGTTTTAAATCTATTGGTAAATGGGTTAAATATTTTTTAACAAAATCATTTTTACTAATAAAAAACTCATCATTAGGTCTACCCACAGATTCGTGAGTTATATCAAATGAGAAAGTAACACCAATTTTAACACCGTCTAAATAATTAGGGATACAAAATCCATGGTCATAAAAGTGAAATTTACCAAAAGATTCATCGAACAAATGATTAATTTTAGTTTTATCAAAAGATAAAAATAAACCATCTAATGAAATAACCGGAATAATTTCTTTTAATTTGGGTGAATACTTACTTAACCATTTTTTTTGACCCGGAGGGTGATGATATACATTACCAACCATATTAGAAGACATTCTTTCCCAATAAACTCCGGACTCAGGAAAATATGTTGTTCCGGCTTTTCCTAATATTGAAAACTCGGGGTTAGATTCAAAATCTTCAAGTAGTCTTTTACCCCAATTTTTACTTAATTTTATGTCATTATGGCAACAAACTATAATATCATTACTAGAAATTTCAATACCTTCGTTATATCGATTAGATAATGAATATTGTCCAAAATTTTCAAACTCTAAAATCTCCAAATTTTTTATTCCTGATGTGGACGATAAATGTTGTTTAAAATTTTCGTTATAATTTTTGTCTTTATGTGTTGAATATATTACTGTAATCATTTCCCTGTACTTCCAAATCCGTTTTCACCTCTATCTTTATCTGTTATTTTTTTTACTTCCTTTAGGTCAACCCATTTTCCATTAACTACGGGACATAATACGGCTTGAGCAACTTTTTGACCTTTTTTAATTTGGTATTCATAGTTATTAGTGTTAAAAATAATGGCTTTAATTTCACCGGTATATGAATTATCTACAGTTCCGGGTGAGTTTAAAACCATCAAACCTTCTTTAATTGCCAAACCACTTTTACTCCTTACTTGTATTTCGTACCCATCTTTAATATCAAAAGATAAACCTGTAGGTACTAATGCTCTACCAAAAGGACCTAATAAAATATCTTCAGTGGAGTATAAATCGAATCCTGAGTCTCCACCATAATTATACTTAGGGTTTAATGTGTCATTATGGAGTTTTTTAAATGGTAAGACTAATTTAGTTTCATTTTTTTGAAACTCATCTTCTAAATCGGCCAAAGTTTCGTTTAACTCACCCATTATATCGTCTTCATTCATTCCGGTGAAGTCCTTGGATAAAAATGTTTTTAATTCTTCTGCTTTATCACTTAAAAAATCGAAATCTTTATTATTCATATTACTTTAAATTCTTTAATTTTTTAATGAAATCTATTAATACCACAACATCTCTTTCACAATATTTTGATATTTCGTTTAACATATCTTTATTCCAATATGAATCGTGGACTTTATCACCTGTTACCTCACCATTTTTGGGTGTTGGTATATCCATAGTCGAACAAACTAAATCTAAAGAACCAATTGAGGTGTAGGAACCAAATTGCCATATTTCTTTTGTGTCGATAGCTTTAATTTCCCAAGGTTTAGTGTCGTAAGATGGTAGAATAGATGGGGGTAATAGTCCGTTAATGACCATTCTTTTAGCCAACATAGGGATATCAAAATTCTTAAGGTTGTGACCACATAACCAAAAATCTAATTTACCGACTCTATCTAATAACTTTTGACTATCTTTTAATAGTTTAAATTCATCATGGTCTGAAAATGTTTGAGTCTTAATTTCTCCGGAATCAGTTACAAAGGCAACGCTAATTGTTACTATTTTTGCAAATTCAGGAACTAACGCCGCTCTACGTGAGAACATATCATTAAGGTTTTTTCCTTTATCTTCGGGAAATCTTTTTTCAAACCAATCAAAATAGTTAGAAAATTGTTCAGCAATTTGAGGTTTTTTTTCCTTACATGTGTCATAGTCCTTTTCGATGCCGACTGTTTCGATATCTAAAAATAATATTTTAGTTATAGGTAAATTTATCATTGTATTTTATTTTATTTTATTCGTAATTAATTTGTACCACTCAGCTCTATCTTTTGTCACATTATTTAAATCATATTTATCTTTAACAGTCTCATAAAGTCTTTCCCCTAACTCTGTTATCATTTCAGGATTTGTGACTAATTTTTTTATCGCTTTACCCCAATCACTATGATTTCTTTGAGTTGGGATTAATATTGCATTTCCTTGAACAAAATTACCATTTTTTAAACAATGTTCCAAATCTATTTTATATGGTCCAACATCAGACGCTATTAAAGCTTTTTTATAAAATCCTGCTTCAATTACTTTTAGTTGGGATTTCATACGGTTAAACATATGGTCTTTAATTGGTGCTAAAGAAATATCAAACTTAGAATAATTCATTGCGTAAGATGAAACAGGTTTTGTCCATACTCTTTCATATGGTAACTCATAATCTGATTTGTATGGTAATTTATTAAATTCCATTAGGTTTTTCTTATAATCATCATCTACGGTTGAATAGTTGTTTGTAAATATCTTTTCATATTTAGCCCAAACTGTTTCGTGAGGTAGTATATCCCTTTTAGTCTCCTCATTTGTCTGAGGGTTAATTTGAGTAACTGTACCTCTAGTATCAAAACCACAAACAACCATTTTAACCTTTTCTTGGTTTTCTCTACCCATTTTACTTATAAAACCATTAAGTAATTCTAAATCATGTAAATGAGAAGAACCACCTAACCAACCTACTCTTATTTTATCCGATGGTAATGTTGGTTCATTAAATTGTTTTTCGGACGGGTCAACCGCATTAGGGAAGACTACGACATTTTTATTGAATTTACTTATTTCAGATGCAAATAATGAAGTTGTAGTCGTTACATAATCAACTAATTTCATATTATCAATAATTTTTTTATTAATTCCATGTTGTTTAATTAGTTTATGTATCGGATGTTCCGGTCCGGGAGACCAATAATCATCAATATCCATAATCGTGACTATACCCATACTTCTTAAGTATTTAATAATTTTAGGTGTGGTCTCATAATCATGTCCAATATTTCTATGAAAATGAACAATCTGATACTTCTTCACCAAATTTAAATCACCAAAATTTGGTTTATAATTAATATCCACATGAAATTCTTTAGGGTAAAGTTTTTGTAAAAAAATGTGTGGGTCACCTGACCTATATTTAAAACATCCACTAGTGTCTGATGGTATTACCAAGACGTTAATTTTTTCTTGCATATTGTATAATTTATAGTTAATTATAATAGAAATAAGTTATTTAATCAACTATACACATAAAAAAACCCCCACTATAAGTGGAGGTTTTTTATTATTTTAAATAGAGTGGTAACTATTTTGTTTTTCTAACTTTAACAACTTTACCTTCGAAAATATGTTTACCTACTTTAAAAGTGAATAATTCATTAGATTTTGACGATGATTCAGAAATAACTCCACTATCTGTCAATACCTCAGTAACGACTTCCTTTAATACTTCCCTAAAATTATTAGGTATTGTACTTACCGGATTATTTGATTTTTGAACGACATTATTATTAGACCCTTTATTCATTAATTTAGATGCCTTTTCGACTAAATCATTAGACAATGTAGGACCACCACTATTAGGTTGCTGTATAGGATGTTCTATCATTAATTTTTTAATCTCATCAGGTAATTTAGAATTTAAAATTTTATCCTCAGTGATTTCACCACTACTTTGTTTGGGTATTGATGCTTCAGACAAATAAGGTTGATTTAAATTTTGTGTTTGTCCCCCCGAAATAGATATATCACTAGGTATGTTATAGTTAGCATTCGGTGTATTGAATGACTGTACCTCAGGTGATATTGTATCCATATTGGGATTAGTAGTTCTCGGTGTTTGATTATGTTTATCCATAATTTTTTTAGAAATCATTAATTTCTGTATTAAATCTTGTTCTGTTCCCATTTTGTTTTATCTATTACTTATTTTTTTTATCTCGTTCTTAATTTTAGGACGTATTTCGTCTCTTTTAGGTTTTGTTAATTTTTCACCTGTCGCGTTTTCTATTGATGAATATATTTGTCTATAAACATCTGCCGCTTTTTCTAAGTCATAATTGTCGTTCCCGTATCTATTTTTGTAAGTATTATCAATTTCTTTTAATTTATTCGAAATTATGTCATCAATATTTACATTAGATGTTTGAGGTGTTTCATCAAACTTAGCATTAATTATTACTGACTTAAATGTTTTATCACCATTAGGGTTATAACCCGGTCTAGGTGTGTTAAATTTCTCACCCGTAGGTGAAAATGAGTTTATTTTATTTAGTTTAAAAATCCTCCACCCCGGTATAGGTTGTTCACCTTTATATGCCGTATGTGAAGCACCTTCTAAATCCCACGCTCTTAACACTTCATTGTCCGCTTTACTTACACCTAAACAAACAGGTTCTATGGTTCGTAAACCTCTACCACCTGGCTCATCTCCATCGTAATAAATAACAACAACGTCTCGATTCTTAATTGCGTTAATTACCGAGTCTTTAGCCGCTATTTCTAAAATAAGTGATTTAGCTGTATTGTAAAGTTTCATTATGCAGTTGGTGTTGTATAAGGTGTAGATGGTTTAAATTCGTTTCCTACTATTAAAGAGGTTCTTTCTGCGATGTCTTGTATTGCACCGGCATTTTTGTTGTGAACATCTAAGTCTCCACCCGTACCTTTTCCTCTATTATCTCCATCAGCTAACGCGTTAGGATTTACTGAAGAATATTTATTTGTTGTTTCGTAATCGTTTTTAGGAATGAGTTTAGTTCTTTCCAGTTTAGCGATGCTAGATAAATCATTTTTTGGTTGAGAAAAATCTAATGGTTCTAATGTTGGCATAATTATATTGTTTTAGTTATTATATCGTTTATTCTGTTTAAGTTTTCCATTATCGAGGTGTCATATTTATTTGACGTTGACTTGTGACTTTGGCTTGGTCTGTTTAAATGTTTAATCCCATCTTTTTGATGATTCTTAATAAATTGATTGGGTAATACTACAGACTTATTTTTTTTAGTTGTATGTATATCGTCTCTCATAGTTCTAAGAGTCTCACTAACCCAATTTTTCATATAATCACCCCCATTTAATATAAATGGTAAATCATTTGGGTTACCATTGAATGAGTCGAACCAATTTTTAATTCTTTTAAGTTGTTGATACGTTATTTCTCTCTTGTCCCTTAATTCTTTATTCCTATTATAACCCTCAGTTGATTCTGTTGACCCTTTAGCAGAATTAAAACACGTTTCAAGGTATTCACAAACCTTTTCAGGTAAAGATATGATATTTCCGTACAAGTCTTTATTCATGTTATTTTTTTAAAATTTTAATTAATTCTGAAATTGATATACCTTCTTTTTCAGCAAGATTTTTAATATTTTCTAAATTCTTTTTTAAAATTTTACTAACTCCTTTTTCGTTTTTAGACAATAGGTCTGAATTACTTTTAGATTTTTTAGTTAATATATCTTCAATAATTTTCAATGATTTTTTTCTTTGTTCCTCAACTTTTTCCTTTTCAGATAATCTTTGTTTTAACTCACCATCTTTTTCTTTAGATTTAGGTAGTTTCCCAAATTCTTTAGCTCGTTCGACAGCATTTTCTACTCCCATATCTTTTAAAGTTTTAACAGTTTCTTTAAAATCCATATCTTCAGTCTCTTCATAACCGAAAGCCCCTGATAAATCAATTTCCCTAACTACACTCTCACCGTAAAAAGTACGATACCCTCTAGTTAATGGGTCATTAGTTATTCTTGATGCCGGAACCGTTTGGTCCATAGTCTTTTTAGGGTGAGTTCGTTGATTTAATTTTGGTATTCTTGAGTTTAACATACTTCCATCGTCACCAACTATTTCTTCAATTTCACCTTCAATATTATTTAAATCTATTTCAATATCTTCCTCAGTGGTCTTATTTTTAAGATGTTTAGACATAATTTTTTTTATCTTTTTTTCATCTTTCTTATTAAAATCCTTTTTTTTATCCTTTTTTCTTGATTCCGACAAAGTATCCGCACTAGTGTAATATAAGGAAATAGTATCACCCTTATCTTTTAAAAAGAAGTAAGTGTTATTGTTAAAGTATTCTGTATTGAATTTCATCTTATCTTTTATTTTTTATATAAATACTTTGTTTTATGGTATTTATTGTAAAATATAAATATAGTGCAAAATATAAATCAATATCAACGACCCCGTATTAAATTAAAATTTGCGTTAGAATCAAATGATATCGCGTTAACCACAGATGAATTAGATTATAATCAAGAGGTGGTATTTTCACCTTATTTGATTGCCGAGACCTACGGACCTAAGTTACCAATTAATATTGATATTGATAATAAGTTAACAGTTCAACCATTAGATTTAAAATATAAGACATACGATGAAAATAATATTTTTATTTCTCAAAATTTTTATTCTATGGATGGTGAAGATTTTACTTGTTTTTCTGCAAATTCATCTTGTGATATTGGTTTAACGGGTATCGATAATGGTTTAGTTGATAAAATGTCAGGAGAAACAATTACATTTACTCAAGGTCTATTTGATGATTCATATAAATTTACTCGTTTATATTATGATAGACGATTTAAAATGTTTCAAGTTACCGGTCATACATCCACTAATGAAAGATTTTCAGGTTTTGATAAAACAATACTTTATGAAGTTGTTAGTGAAGTTGGACCTGAAGGTAAGTATCACGAATTATATGGTGGTTTTTATCAAGGATTTTATAAATTGTATGGTTTTGATTACGAAGTAATTCCTGAACGATTAAATAAAGGGTGGACCGTTGAAATGTTGTTAAAACCTAGATTAATTAATAAACATTTTCCTAATAGTGGTGAAACAACATTAAATGAAATTTATCCTGAAAATAAAAACACTTTTTTTTATTTTGGTACTAGAGCCGAAAATAAGTTCTACCATCATGCCGACGGTATGCCTATTTCGGGTTACACTAGAATAACAACACCTTTGGCCAATTGTTTAGAAACATGTTCTTGTTGTCTATTAGGTTCAACTGATAGATGTGTTTTCGTTTACCCACCAAGAAGTAAAGATGGTAAACATGACCCACATAAAAATTATGGTTGTCATAGATGTGGAGCAAAACACACTAACGAATATGTTTGTGAAACTTGTGGGTGTCCCCCTACGGACATATCACCATGTGGTTGGGAATGTCAATCACATTGTGATGGTGAGACCGAATCAATTCAAAGTACGTGTGAGACAGACCCTATATACGACTCAATGTCAAACGCTCTATCATTCAAATTGTGTGGTGACCCTAAAAACCCAAGTATAGGTGTAAAAGTATTAAGTTTTACTGGTGATTGTGAAACTACAGGAACTTGTGAAAATAAAGAGATAGTTTACTCTACAGGATATACGATAACGGAGTATTGTACAGAAAAAAGAATATACGACATATGTTTAGAAGAAAATATTGATTTTTTAAATGAGGAACATTGGTTTTTAGTTGACTTTGTTTGGGAGAGATATACTTGGTTAGATACTTGTGATTTGTGGTATAGAGGTGGTATCGGTGATATTACGGAAATAAAATATTTAGAATCTTTGGCCAATAACACACCCTCTCTTATAACGGTACCTTATACCCAAACAGGTGGTACGACACCCGAAGAAATTTTAATTACAAATTTAAATGAAAAATGGTTAATTGAAAAATTTGATAGAGTTGGTAGACTTAAAATATATGTTAATGGTAGAATATTTGATACTATTGAAAATTTTGAGGAAGTAATACCAAGAGGTTTAAATACTGAAAAAGAAAAACAAGTTGGTGTACCGTTTAATATTTCATGGGGTGGAGGTACTCAAGGGTTAATAGAAAATTTAACTTTTTCATCTTGTACTACAACAATCAATCCTACGACAACCACGACGACGACAAATAGCCCGACTACTCAAAAAGGTCCTTATATTCAGGACCCGGAATGTTTACCCCCAAATGATTTAAGTGGAACTACTTTTAGTAAGTTAGAAACTAATATTTTAATTGAACAAAATTTTGCGGGGACGTTTGAGGGAGGTATTTCACAATTTAGAATGTATGTTGAACCATTATCATCACCTGAGATAAAACATAATTTTTATAAATTAAAGGATAGGTTTAATTTATTTAACCCCGATTGTCCTGACTGTAGTACTGAGTCGTGTAAAACAGATGACTTTAAATATAAAATAATTAATAATCAAAACTTGACAACAACGACAACAACGTATAACCCAACAACAACGACAACAACGTATAACCCAACAACAACGACAACAACAATTTTTTAAATATGTCTGATTTTATATTAATAGAAAGTAATAACTACGACGGATTTATAGCCGATATTTTATTTAACCCTTCAAATAGTGATGAGGTTATAAATTTAGGAGAGGTTACATTACCTTTTACTTTCAAACCTTATTTATTAACACCCCCAAAAGAAATATATGGTACATACACTATAAACGTTATAGAACCTAATTGTACATATTTTATAAATGTACCTCAACCAACACCAACACCGACACCCACATCGACTAAAACGCCGACACCAACACCGACAACAACACAAACTCCAACACCTACGACAACTAAATTATGTCCGACGCCAACGATGACCCCAACTGTAAGTCATTCTAATACCCCTGAACCAACATCGAGTGTAACTCCAACACCGACATCAAGCCTTTTGTGCCCAACGGAAAAATCATCGTTAAGTACAAATTTAATAAAAAATAGAAATACGTATAAAATAATTATAGACTAAATTATATGACTCAATTAGAGATAACCTCAGTTTCAGGTGCAACATACCCTTTGAATATTTACGCATGTGATGTGTATCAAAATCAATGTATATTAGTTGCTACTTTATACTCTGCTCCGTCGTCAACAGTTGTCATACTTTTACCCCCACAATTTGATAGTGCTCCGTCTGTGGGTATTCTAATACAAGATAGTGTTGGTTGTGAGAAATTTCAAATCTCTTATTGTGGTAGTTCAGGTTATTTTAAACAATTTCAAGATTATAACGAATTCTTATTTATGGATTATGCAATTTATCAATGGGAAGGTGTTTAAATAAAAAATCAAAGTATTTATAAATAAAATTAAAAGATGCCGATATATCAAAGACTGACAGATAGAACTTTTAACCCAAGCGCTGTAACGCTTACCGATTTAATTCATATTGTTGTAACAGGTGATACGTCTCAAAGCCCCGAAGGTTCATCATATAAAACAACAATAGGTGATGTTGCACATGTTTTATCCGGTGCTCCAGGTAGTTCAGGGACATCAGGTTCCTCAGGTCCTTCAGGAACTAGCGGAACAAGTGGTTCTTCAGGTTCTTCAGGAACAAGCGGAAGTAGTGGTAGTTCAGGTAGTAGTGGAACAAGTGGAAGTTCAGGCTCTTCGGGTACATCAGGTAGTAGTGGTAATAGTGGAAGTTCAGGTAGTAGTGGTACAAGCGGAAGTTCAGGAAGTAGTGGTACAAGTGGAAGTTCAGGTTCTTCAGGTACAAGCGGAACAAGTGGTTCTTCAGGTTCTTCAGGTACAAGCGGAAGTAGTGGTAGTTCAGGTAGTTCAGGAACATCAGGTTCTTCGGGAACATCTGGTGCTGACGGTATTGTAACAGGAAATACGTCATATGGTGAAATATTTGAAGTTGGTGGTTCACAAATTTTAATAGGTACATCTTATCAAGGATGGAATACGGGTATACAAGGTAGGTCACAATATTTAACATTTAGTTCAGGTAGTGGTTCTATTGGGGATAGTTATACCATACCTAGCGGGTTTGATGGTGATTATTTAATAAATGCAACTTACACATTTGAGTCGGGAGGTAATGATACACTTACATCAGCCATTTTCGTAAACGGAGTTGAACAGTCACCTACCACCACATCTATAACATGACCAAACACACCC
>JACSEG010000066.1_pt1 | contig 19471 bp, 12 predicted proteins | sample 8225521 | NCBI WGS metagenome assembly JACSEG01 (sample SAMN15705060, study PRJNA637333) | viral metagenome | isolation source: viral RNA from sea star tissue | host: Pisaster ochraceus | place: USA:Santa Cruz | collected 2018
CAAAGTAGCCTGCACGATCCTCGACCTGTATCTTCTCGTCAACATTTATCTGTATGTACTCAATGTTTTTTGAATTCCATATGGGTTCAAAGACGGGGTTTGCAAAGCGAAAAAACAAGATGTTCTGAACAGGATCCTTTCCGAGGTAGTGATCTATGCACTGGACCTGAGAAAAGTCAAATATCTCACTCACAAAACTATGAAGTTCCACTGCTGAGTCATAGTCTTCTCCAAACGGTTTTTCCAAAATGATTCGTGTATACGGCTGTTTTGCGAGATCCGTATTAGAATTTTCCTTTGCTCCAGAATTGGCCGTTATCATTTCTGTTTCTTTGAGAGCCACGCAGACGTTTCTAAATTCACTTGGAGGCAACGAGAGATAGAATATACGGTTCAGTGACTGGTTTTCCTCTACAGAAAATATACCTCTGAGTTCGGGACAATCTTTGTACTGACCACTCACATAGTGTACGATTTCCAAGAAAGAGCTACTGTATTCGTTGCTCTGTTGAAGTTCCTCTTTATATGTTTCAGTAGTATATTTCGTTCTACCGTAGCAAATGATATGGAAAGGCTTCGGCAGCAGGTTGAGAGAACATAGGCTGTTCAAGGATGGTAGTAACTTCCTCTTTGCTAAGTCCCCTGAAGCACCAAAGATAACAATGGTCACCCCCTTGTATGGACTTACTTGGGAATCAAAATTACCAACAAAATTTGCTTCACTTTTCATAATGCCTCCTCAAATAACATTTTTTTTTATTACTGTGTCTCCCAGTCTGTGTGAAAATCTCCTGCTTTATCAACACGTCGATACGTGTGTGCACCAAAGAAGTCTCTTTGGGCCTGAATCAAATTAGTAGGCAACTGCGGAGAACTCAAGCCATCAAGATATGACAAGGACGTAGCAAACGCGGTAGCAGGCAATTTGTGTTCAATACAGAGGCAAAGAACCTTCCTCAAGGAAGCGGTACTTGCCTTTACTCGTGACAAAAAGAAATCATCCTCTAACAAAGAGATCAAGTTCTTGTTTTCAAACGCACGGGCCATCTCGTCTAACATGGTAGAACGTATGATGCAACCGTTTCTCCAAATCTTTGCAATGGAGGAATAGTTTAGTCCGAACCCATACTCAGCGTCCGAAACACGAAGCATGTAGAACCCTTGTGCATATGCTAAAATTTTCCCTGCAAGCAGGGTGTTCTGCAACAGTGAAAAAGCCTCTTCTTTCGAAGGAGGGCTTGCCTCTGTTTTTGTATTCGTAAAGAGTCTTTTAAAGATTTCTCGAAGCTCGTTACTACTAGAAATATAGCGACTGTCAAGAGCTGCAGATATCGCAGGAACAGGTGTCCCGAGTCTTGCTCCCTCTTGTACCGTCCACATACCGGTACCCTTTCCCTTTGCTTCATCTACGATCTTGTCTACGAGAAGCGCACCTGTTAACTCGTCTTTTACGGTAAGAATCTTATGGGTAATATCGATAAGATAGGAATTAAGATCCGTGGTCTTAAAATGCTCAAATAGTTCACACATGTCTTCGGAGTTAAAGTTGAATCCATTCTTTGCGATATCATAGATTTCGGCAATAAGCTGCATGTCGGCATATTCAATACCATTGTGCACCATCTTTACAAAGTGCCCTGCTCCACCTCTTCCCATAAAATCAACACAGGGTGCTGGATCTTGAGCTGCGACCTTTAGCAAATAAGAAGATAGTTCGTCATAAACATCTCTATCTCCACCTGGCATAAGAGACGGTCCTTCCAAGGCTCCCTTCTCTCCTCCTGAAACACCCATTCCAGAAAATCGAATCCCCCTGTTCTTTAGTTCTTGTTCTCTACGAATCGTGTCTTGGAAAAACGAATTTCCTCCATCTATGATGATGTCTCCTTCGTCTAGGTGTGATGCAACGTTATTGATCATGGCATCCACGGCAGCGCCTGCCTGCACGAGGAGAATAATCTTTCTTGGTCTCTCTACCTGGCGAACAAAGTCCTCCATGGTCTTTTCTCCAAAGATTGGTTTGCCTTCGTTGTCTGCAACAAACTTCTCCATTTTTGATGTTGTTCTATTAAATACCGCAATAGGTATGCCCTTGTTTGCAAAGTTCAAAACTAAGTTTTGCCCCATCACTGCTAGGCCGATAAGGCCAATTTTTGCCTGAGCCATAATTACTCCTTAATAATAAATTAAATATGTACGTAGTATAGCACAAAGGAGATATTTATAAAACCATGTTTTTTTGGGGAAATTTTGGGGAAAATGGCGCGGGAATCCGGTCAGGCGGCGCGGCAGGCTCCTGTCTAGTTGGGTATCAGGACAGGCGCGCCCGGCTTCCGCCCTTCTTTCAGCGCTATCGTATGGTTAAAGTTCAAAACCTTTCTCTCCTCGCTGTGTTTCTTGTCAAGAACGTAATATCCTTTCCGCAAAAACTGAAGAGGAACATGCTCCTCTAGCTCTAGAATCCTAGGCTCCGCCTTCACTCCAGCAACTCTTTGATGAGAGCCTTTTACCAGATATTTATCCAAGTCTTCCATTGCGATTTGCTCGGGATGAGGATCCGTAAAGAGCTGCGTATAGTTGTTCACCTCAATGTCAACCGCGTGTCTTTGCGAAACCCAATGCAACGTCCCTCGCACCTTTCTCTCGTCTTCTGTCCATCCCCCCCGAGAATGAGGATCGTACTCGGCATGTATCTCCACTATCTTGCCGTCCTTGTCTTTCACAAAATCGGTACATCGCACGTAATACGCGTACTTCAAACGAACCTCTCTTCCCACACCCAAGCGAAAAAACTTCTTCGGAGGATCTTCGCTAAAATCCTCTCTCTCTATGTAGAGGACACGAGAAAAAGGAATCTTGTGTGTGGGAGACTGCTCGTCCTCGGGATCGTCATGCACCTCAAAAAATTCTTCCTTGTGCTCTGGATAATTTGTAATGCACAGTTTTATGGGATCAAGAACAACCATCATGCGCAGTGCAACCTCGTTTAGATCCCGTCTTAGCGATTCCTCCAACCTTGCTCGTTCAATCGAAGAGACAAACTTGGTAACCCCTATCTCCGCACAAAAATTTCGTATGGACCGCGCAGTGTATCCCCGCCGTCTTAGCCCCGACAACGTTGCAAGCCGCGGATCGTCCCACGAATCCACTACTTCGTTGTCTATAAGATATTTTAACTTGCGCTTACTAAGCAAGGTGTGGCTCAGGTTGAGTCGCGCAAACTCTATCTGCCTCGGTTTTTGAGCGATTTCAAGATTATCGATAAACCACTCATAGAGCGGTCTGTGCACCTCGAACTCCAGCGTACACAACGAATGAGTCACGGATCCTATTGCATCGGACAGACAGTGGGCAAAATCATACATGGGATAGATGCACCACTTTGTGCCAGTCCTATGGTGCTCGTGTTTTTTTATACGATAAATGACAGGATCCCTCATCGTTATGTTCGGATGAGACATGTCAATCTTTGCACGCAAGAGACAGTCCCCTTCTTGCATCTGACCGAGCCTCATCTTCTCAAAAAGATCTAGGTTCTCTGCGACAGTTCTCGAACGGTACCTGCTCTCGCTCCCCAACTCGGTAGGCGTTCCTCTTTGCAGACGAATCTCTTCCTTGCTACTGTGATCGACATAGGCAAGACCCTTCTGAATCAAGAGCAGCGCATACTGGTAAATTTTTTCAAAGTAGTCCGAGGTGTAACACACACCCTCCGAACAAGGAAACCCTAGCCATTGGATATCCTCCAAGATTGCCTCCACGTAATCCGACTGCTCTCTTTCGGGATTTGTGTCATCGAATCGAAGATGGCACAGCCCCTGAAACTCGTCCGCTAATGCAAAATTGAGGACAATGGACTTTGCATGTCCAACATGCAGGTATCCATTTGGTTCTGGAGGAAATCGAGTACATATGGACTCGTGTTTTTTACTGTCCACATCCTCTCGTATTATCTTTCGTATAAAATCGTCTTGCAAAATAGTATCTCCTATGCTCTAGAACGTACTGACAATGTCGTTCTTGCTATGTGATTGATTATAGTATATGTTGTGTACGATACCTAGTGACAGCATCGCGGTCCAAAGGGACGATCCTCCATACGAGAGGAGAATCAAGGGTATCCCTGTCACTGGCATAAACCCCATCGTCATACCTATGTTTACCGTAAAATGGGTGAAGAACATTGCAAACACACCTGCACAACACACGGCTCCAAACAGACTCCCCGAACGCAAGCCTATGATGAGTATCCTCCACATAAGCAGGGCATACAAAAGTATCACGCCCACTGTCCCCAAAAACCCTATTTCCTCGCCTATCACCGAGAAGATAAAATCAGTCTGTGCCATGGGAAGATACTGCAGTTTTGACTGTATGCCCTGGAACAATCCTAGCCCCGAAAAACCACCTGAGCCAATTGCATTGATTGATTGTAGGATATGCCACCCTGTGTTTTGTGGGTCCGAGTCCGGGTTGATAAAAATCAAAAGTCGTTGCAGTTGGTATGGTTTTAGGACCAAACTGATTGCTATAGCTATGATGGTTCCCACACAGAGTACAGAGGAGATGTACAAGGTAACCCGGAAGAACCTTTTAAGAAAGCCGAGTCGCATACCAACAATGCTCAGAATGATTACCCCCACAAAAACCAGCACATAGACAACGATTCCGTTCCAAGAATCCTCAAGTATGTTCACGTTTCCTACCGTACTGATATCGGTAGAGAACAAGAAGTACAATATGATAAGCGTAAGCACCGAAACGACACCGACCGCGATCACAAAGAAAACACGAGCGCCAGAGATGCCAGACACATAGAGTACGGCTAAGAGTATGGGAATGTACACGAGTGCTGTCCCCATGTCTGGCTGAAACAATATCAAGAGTATGGGGAGAACGAGCAGGAGTGTCGACGGTTGCACGAACCACAGACTGTTTGATTTTTGAGCATTGTTCTCCACCATTCGAGCAAGCAACAAAATAAACCCCAGCTTCATGAACTCAGAAATCTGTATGCTAAAGTTCCAAAGCCCCAACCATGATCGTGCATTGTTCCTTACCTGACCAATCAGGAGAGTCAGAAACAGCAAAAAGAGCAGGACAAAATAGACATGAAGCACGTACTTTTTTAGAGCACGAAGGGGAACCACTTGCAACAACACAAAGAGCCCCATGCCCGTAACGATAAAGATGATTTGACGAACGTATTCGTTTGAATCGATGCTCCCCTCTGCATTCACAGAACTAGAGTACACAAACAAGACACCTATCACGAGTAAGGCCAACGTAGAAAGGATCAGCATGTAGTCAATTCGCTTATTCATCTATAAGTACCATGTCCTTTTCTTTTTCAAATCTTCGATGGCTTCTTCGTAGCTAATGGAATTAAAAATCGCATGATAGATGATGTTTGCAGCCTTTGGAGCCCACCACTCCCATTCGTTTACTGCATCCACCCATATGGCAAGCACTATCTGCTCATCCACCACTTTATCAAACGGAGCATACGAGATAAACATCGAATTAAAATGTGGTGTTTCAAGATCCGTAAAGATCTGTCCTGTTCCCGTCTTCGCTGCGATGTTTACGACATCGGTGGTAAGCACCACCTTCGCTGTGCCGTAGCGAACAACTCCTCGCAGATCGTCTTTTAGCTGCTTGTAAACCTCCGCATCTATTGACGGTATGGAGTGCAAGACTTTGGGAGGATATTCTTTTATGATCTTCCCAGAAACCTGCTCTCTGACAGACTGAAGAACATGAGGTACATAGATCGTCCCCTCGTTCACCACTCCTGCCATTAAGTTTGCCAACTGTATCAACGTGGTACTAATGTAGCCCTGTCCAATAGAAAGGTTTGCCGTATCGCCATCAAGCCAGTTTTCCTTGTAGCGAAGTGATTTCCACAGAGGATTAGGGAGTACTCCCTCTATCTCGCCCGGAAGATCTATCTGCGTTTCTCGCCCTAGCCCAAACTGCGAAGCATATTTGATGATGTTTGTAACGCCTAACTTTTCCACACCCAATACAAAAAAGAACGTATTGTTTGAATATGCAAGTGCGTCAGAAGCACCTATCCACCCTCTTCCCTTCTTGTACCAGTCGGTAAACGTTCTATCGCCTATCTCGATGTATCCCTTGTCAAAAATAGAAAAATTCCAGTTCTTCTTGTATTCTTGATAGAACGCAGACTGCAACAACACCTTAAAAGTAGATGCTGGCGAAGTGCTCGATTGTATTGCACGATTGATGAAAGGGGAATTACGATCATATCGAATGTCGGTTATGAGTTTTTCATCTGCAGAAAGAGAAAAAATATTAGGATTAAATCGTGGGTATGACACCATCGCAAGTATCTCTCCCGTACTCGGTTTGAGTACTATCGCAGAACCCACACGTTGCCCCAATGCCTTTTCCACGATGGTCTGTATATTTCTATCGATGGTAAGTACCAAGTCGTTTCCAGGACTCCCCACCTGTGTCACGATCTCTGAGTTTTGAACGCTTTGTCCAAACACATCCACCAACTCGTCTTGCAGTCCGGTCTTGCCCCGTAGCTTCTCCTCGTATTCCTTCTCTACACCGGTCTTTCCCACCTCGTCATAGATGTTATAGCCCTTGAAGTTGAGTAGTCTAATCTCGGAATCATCGATCTTCCCCATGTATCCTATAACATGAGACATGGAATCGTTAAAGGGATACTGTCTTACCACCTTTCTGTTCCACTCCAATCCTTCAAAATTACTCAGTTTTTCCAGAAGGACAACAGCCTCGTCATAGAGAAGGTTATCCATAAGCAACACCGATTCTGTGGGATTTTTTTTGTCCAGAGATTTTAGAATCAAGTCCTCACTTGTGTTTAAAAACCGCGCAAGATCAATCACTTCCAACGGCCCTTGGTTTTCTTGAAAACGAGCAGGGTTTATAAGAATCTGAAACGTACTAATGTTTGTGGCAAGAGGAACATCATGGTTTCTATCATAGATCTTTCCTCGAAGCGTTCGCAGCGTGTTCTGTTTTCGCACCACGTTCTCAACATAGGAACGATACCTGTCATTTTGAAGGATTTGATAGCGAAACAAAACAAAGAAAAAGATGGTCGCTATACAGGAAAAGAACAGCCCCATAAAAATGAATTTACTACTCATAGCTCTCCTTCTTTCTTAGAACGAAAAGGTTGATCAGCATGTACAATACTCCCAACAATACTATATTCACCGCGAAGCGCAGCACACTAAGATACGAAAAAAGATAGCGAGAACTCTCTATTCCAAGAAAAAGTGAAACGAGAAACTCAAATACGACCCAACCCAAAAAGCATACGATGCTTGTCGGTATCAATAATAAATTCTTAGAGAAAAGGTTGCCGATACTCGCGTAAAAATACGAGAAGGTAAGGAAGTAGAAGGGGACGATACCAACAATCTGTCCCGACCAATACTCCTGTATGAGAAACAAGAAAAAAGCACTGATGAATACCCATTCAGAATGCTCATCCTCATAGTGCAAAAGAAGGAGCACAAAAATGAAGAGCACATCTGGAAGCATAAACACAGAGTGCAACTGGGCAGCTAGAACCTGTTGCAACGCAACAAGCAGCACACCCGGCAGAATATGTTTAAACAAAATCACTAACACTAACATCTTGTATCTCGTTACTGCGCCATATAGATGAAGGCTATGTCTATGGACTTGATATCGACATAGGGTTTTACTGTTGCTAAAAGCAAGAGATCTTCTTGGTTCAAGGTTATGTCGGTAATTCTTCCTATGGGAATACCAACAGGATAGTTTTTAGAAAAATCATTTACCAGAATTTCTTCGTTAACAAACAACTGCTCGATTCCCGATATCGAATTTAGTTCAAAAGACATCGTATACGCGAGATCATTGTTTCCATAGGCAAGACCAATCTGCTTTGTCGTTCCGGATATGGCAGGCACGATAAAATCAGAATCATTGGTAGGTATAAACAGTGAGCTATCTGTCTGCACATCTTTTATTCTTCCAAGAAGAACCAATCTTCGTTGATGTATGGCGAATACGGGAGAATCTTTTAGAACCCCGTCTTTTCTTCCTCTACTCAAAACATATCTTTGATACCTAGTCGTGTCCTGTGCAAACACAAAGGCAGGAAGCAGTTGGTAATCCTCGTACAGGGCAAAATTAAGCAGCTCTTGGAGGCGCGTAACTTGATACTGGAGAGACTCTACCGATTTGAAATTTTTCTCGTATGATTGAATCTGTTTTTCTAATCCAGCAATCTTCTCTCTTTGCTTTGCATGACTTGTGAAGAACTGAGAAACGTCTTGAGCTTTATGCGAAACGAACGCCATACCTTGTCGTATATATGTGGTAGAACGAAGAAACAAAGAAAGAAATTGATACGAAAGAGACGTGTCAAACTTAACGCTTACAATAGAGAGTATCGAAAAGACAGACAAAAACACATAGTAAAAAAGTCGTTGTTTTAGAATACGAAACATAGCATTTTTTAATGCTTAAAGAGTATCTTTAACCTCTTTTCGTGTTCAAAATATTTTCCCGCCCCTTCCGCTACACAACGAAGAGGATCCTTTGCAATGATTACTGGCACGCCCGTTCCCTCGGCAAGCTTTATGTCTATTCCCTTTAATAGGGCGCCTCCACCCGCTAACACTATTCCTCGTTCGATGATGTCCGAAACGAGCTCGTCAGGGGTTTGAGCGAGGGTCTTTTTAACCTCGTCTAAGATGGAATTAAACGGATCCATCAATGCAGCAAAAATTTCTTTGCTATTTATCTCAAGCTTTTTTGGTAGCCCCGTAAGTGCATCTCTTCCGCGTATTTCCATCGTACCTAGTTCGTGCCCAGGATCAAGGGTGCCTATGTTGATCTTGATTTTCTCGGCGGTAGGCTGTCTGATCGTCATGTTGTGTTCGTTTCTTACCTTGCGAATAATGGCATCATCGAACTCATCTCCACCTATGCGAATTGCATTGGAAATAACCATGCCCCCAAGCGAGAGCACCGATATCTCTGTCGTTCCCCCACCAATATCACAGATCATGTTTCCTTCAGGTTCATAGATGGGCAAGTCTGCTCCGATTGCAGCAGCAAGAGATTCATGAATAACTCGTATTTGTCTTGCACCCGCACGTTCGGCACATTCTACGACCGCACGTTTTTCCACATCCGTAATGCACGAAGGCACCCCTATTGCTATCCGTGGGCTGATGAATCTCCTGTGTTGTAAGACACGTTCCATAAAGTGTCGTATCATACGTTCCGTAATACCCAAATCCGCAATGACACCATCTCGAAGGGGTCGAACCACCTTGTAGTAACCAGGTGTTCTATGAAGCATCACATGAGCTTCCTTGCCTACCGCAATTATCTTGTTTGTCTCTACATGGACTACCACGACCGAGGGTTCATCTATGACTATACCTTTTTTTGAGACAGCAACGAGTGTGTTGCATGTACCTAAGTCGATTCCTACGTCTGCACGAATAAAGCTTGAAAATATCCCCATATTACCTCATCATTTTTTAATTATTGCTGGTCCTCAATTTCACTATCACATCTTCCCACGTCGGCATTATCTTGTATGCTTGACGCCAATTATATCGAGCTTGTACCAATTTATTTTCCATCTCATTCACGTTACCAAGATAAAAATACGCTTCTGCCGATGATGAATTAGACTCTAAAATTTGAAGTAAAATTTCCTTGGCCATTTCGAGTTTGTTTAAATTGATAAAGTTCCTAGCCTTTACAATATCTAATATTTCTTTTTCTTCTTCTGAGTATGCAAACTCAGAAACTGACCTTAGTGTATCAGATATTAAAGTATTTTGTTTTTTATCAAGATACATGTTTAATAATACCACAAATAACTCGAATCTCGGTTGTAATTCAATAGAATTGCGAATGATTCTTTCGGCGTTATCATAATCTCCAATATCTCGAAACGCTGCCGCGAGGTAATCGTCTATGTCGTCGGACACGATCCCGAGATCCTTTGCTTTCTCGAAATATCGTATGGATTTTTCGAGATTGTTCTTTGAAAGGAAGTAATGCACCTTCCCCAGCACGTAATACGCTTCTTTTTTCCAAGGATTACTCGGTTCAAGTTCCAGTACTCTTTGTATCCGTCTTGCCGAATCCCACAAAACAACTTGATCTATTTGAGACTTGTCCTGCTTCTCCAAAAAGGCCGTGTTAAACTGTGAAAATGCATAGAGAAGCATGATGTACGCATCCTCAGGGAACTCGGTAAGAAAAGGCTCCGCCTCTCTGAGCACCTGCTCGTAGTCGTTGTCTTCCCATAAATCGCCAATACGTTTCGTACGAACATCTCTACTAACATTGCTTTGATAGCTTCCTCGAAGTAATAAATACGATGAGAACGCGATTGCAATGACTAGTATTACGAGAAAAAATGTTTGAGTTTTTCTCATGGCCCCTCCCTAGACTGGCTTTATACTATCATAATTAATATTGTTTTGCAAAAAAAGGTAGCACGTAAGCCGGATTCTGTACTAAATACCATGTATCTTGATGCTCTGTTGCCAAAGCATTCTTGCAACCTACCCGTGAATTTTGGAAGAGAATCCATCCACTGCTTGGTCTTGCTCCGGTCAAGGTTTACATATGCACTACATATCACTACATAGCCGGTGAGCTCTTACCTCACCTTTTCACCCTTACCTACTAATAAGGCGGTATGTTTTCTGCTGCACTATCTCGAGGCTCTCGCCTGCTGGGAGTTACCCAGTAACCTTCTCTTTGGAGTCCGGACTTTCCTCTCTTGACATACGTAAAGAGCGGTATTTCTTGCTACCTAAGAAAACTATACAAGAAAACCCAGTCTCCGTGTGTGTTCTTGCTACTCGTCTTCCTCATCAAGGATTTTCGCATCTTCGATTTCACCTTCGATGTCTTCGGCTATCTCTCCCTCAGCGATCTCTTCGTTGTCTATCTCTTCATCAGCGATCTCTTCGTCCTCTATTTCTTCTAGATCTGAAGAGGGTATGTATTCATCTGACCCAAGATCATCTTTTTGCATAAAAGAATGATATTCTTCGTCATCAAAATTATCAAGCACTATCTCTTCTGCATCGATTATGTCACGAAGTCCAGCTATTTCAATGTTCTCGACTTCTTCCCCATCGTTCTCGCCATCATAAAAGAGAATCTTAGAGCAGTAAGGACAGGTGATCACTCGTTCGGCCTTGCAAACTTCGTTTACGATTTTCAAAGGCAAGAGCATGTGACATCCGTAACAGACGTTCTTTCTTATGGGCACTATACCATCTCCACTGCGTGACTTTAGAATTCGTTCAAACTTAAACACCAAGTTATTATCCATAGACACGGTGATGTCGGTTTCTTTTTTTCGTAAATTCTTAAGCTCCACCTCGTTCTTTGCAAGATCTTCTTCGATCTTCTGTCTGATCTCAACGAGTGCCGCTTCCTGGTTCTGCAGAAGACTCTCAGAGTTGCTCAATTCCTCTTGCAGATCCACTATCTTTCTCTCTGCGATTTGCAAATCTCTTCGCAATTCTTGATCCTTCTCATAGTTTTCTTTGATTGCCCTGTCGATCTGTTCGTAATCTCTTTGAGAGCTTACCTTTCCTACTTCTTTCTCCAATCTTGAAATCTCTGTCTGCAGATGCTCAAGACCATCCCGCTTCACTATGATTTCTTTTTTGAGAGCATTACGCTTGTCGTTAAACGAAAGAAAATTCTCTTTCATCCTTACCACGACTTCGTCTCTTCTTTCGAGTTCCTTTGGCAACTCCAAAAGTTTGTTTTCTACTTCAAACTTCTTGTTGAGTATCGCCTGCAGAACTCGTAATTGTTCTAACGTGTTTTCTAGCACTTTATTTCCTCCAATAGACTTACCTGTTTATTATACCTTATTTGTTATCTTGTTCAAGATAATCTCGTAACTTTATTTTATACCTTGAATGCTTTAAACGTTTTAATGCCTTTGATTCAATTTGTCGAATTCGCTCTCTTGTAACATTAAAATGCAAGCCAACTTCCTCGAGCGTAAGTGGATACCCATCGTCAAGCCCAAACCGCAGTCGCACGACTTGCTGCTCTCTTTGTGGCAAGGTCGACAAGACCTCTCGCAGTTGTTCTTGTAAAAGATAAAACGAAGTCGTCTTCGTTGGAGAACTTATGCTTTTGTCCTCAACAAAATCACCGAGCAGCGAGTCGTCCTCTTCCCCTATGGGAGTTTCCAACGAGATCGGCTCACGAGATACGTTACGCACGTTCTTCACCTTCTCTTTTTCCCATCCAAGGTTTTCTGCTATCTCTTTGTCACTTGCCTCTCGCCCAAGAACCTGCATCAATTTCTTTTCTACACGGGACACTTTGTTGATCTGTTCTATCATGTGCACAGGAACCCGTATCGTTCGAGCCTGGTCAGAAATAGCTCGCGTAATAGCCTGTCGTATCCACCATGTCGCATAGGTAGAAAACTTAAACCCCTTCAGATATTCAAATTTCTCAACGGCACGCACCAGCCCTAGGTTTCCTTCCTGTACAAGATCGAAAAGCATCATACCCCTATTCGTGTATTTTTTTGCAATACTCACCACGAGACGAAGGTTTGATTCTATCAGGTTTTCCTTTGACTCCTGTAACTGCATGTGTAGGCGGGCAATCTCTGTAGCAACTCGTTTTATCTCGTCTAGCTTCATGTCGTAGTAATATTCTATGTTCTCTAGTTTCTTGTCTGCTTCCTTGTACTCTTTGATGTATTTTTTTATATCGTCTATCGAGATACCAAGCTCATCCACGATCTGCTTTCGCTGTTCCGCCGTAATAAGCTTTCTACCAAATGTTTTGACCTCGCTTGCATCATTTACACGAAAATACAAACAAATTTTCTCTTTTTTCCTTCGAAACCCCTCTATAGACTTCAAGATATTAAAAAAAGTATCTGTTATCCGCTGTATTTCAGAAGCATCGATAGCTATCTTTTGTATCCTCTTAAAGAGACTCTCCCGTAATTTTACAATGGTCGGGTTTGAAAAGTAATTTTTCCCTTGCTGATATGCCTTTTTCTTGAGCTGCAAATACTGTACCAACTGCGGTTCGATCATCCTTACGATTTCGCGATACAACTGGGTAAGTCGTTTGACCTCGACCGTAGAGTCATAGAAATCATGTTCCTGTCTGTAAAGCGGTTCGGCCTCTGTGTCGGTATCCTTGTTCATGTTGATCATGATGTTGTTAAGATCAAGCAGAAAAAGCCCCGAAGTCTTGATAAGCGAAGCAATTTTTTGCTCCCCCTCACGCATCTCTTTCGCAAGCTGAATTTCCTCTTCGGCAGTCAGTAGTTTCTTTCTTCCTATTTCACGAAGATACAAACGTACCGGATCATTGACTATCTCTTCTTCTTCAGGAGCTGCTTTCTCATCTTTTTTTTCTGTTTCAAGCTCGGTAATCGTATAGTTTTTATGCTTGATATGAGCAATGATGTCCTTCAAGTCTTTTGTGCTCAGGTTTTCAAAATCCCCTAACTGTTCTGTAATAAATTCCATGGTGACAGGGGTATCCATCGAAATATCAGCAAGAATACGTTCGAGTGAATATTGTAATTCCTGCGACAAAGAGCTTTTCTTTGTCGTTTGTTTTTTCTTTGCTTCCTTCTTAGGCTTTTTTACCTTCTTCTCTGCCGAGACTTTCTTCGTTGCCGAGACCTTCTTCTTTACTTCTTTCTTCTTTGTGAGCATTTTTTCCTTCTTCTGTGTCGAGATTTTCTTTGTTTCCTTCTTCTGTGTGAGCATTTCTTTCTTTGTTTTCTTTGTTTTCTCCAATGTTTCTCCTTTTATTGTTTCGTTTATTTCTTTTCGTAATTATTATACGAAGACTGTAGCTCTTTTATTTTACGTAATTCCCTAATCACGAATTGTTTTTCTTCTAGCAAAGCTTTTCCATCCCCATCGCTTTTCTGATCGTGGGAAGACGATGCCTGGGTGTGGCTTGTAATCTGCTGTTCTTGAATCGCAAGCAATCTATCAATCTCCTTGTTTCTTCGTTGGTATCGCAGAAACTTTATCTTTTGTATGAATTCTTGAACCAAAGAAGTCGCATATTTTGAAACTTCGCTACCATTGATCAAAGACAACACCATATTTGCCAAATTCCCTTGTAATTCGTCTAATATACGAGGAAGATTTAAAGCTCCCTCTCTATACAATTTTTCCATGATTACCAGTATCTTCCTTGCGTTCGGATCTTGCAGGTCTTCGCTCTGCAACTCTCTTCGTGCCACGTCATAGTTCCCTACATTATAGCAAAGAGCGACCATAACAAGTAGCTCCCCTGTCTTTACGACTTTTGCATCTGCCTCCCGTTCTTGAAATCCCGGGCCATCCTCACCCCTTGCTCTCGCTGTTTCCGAACTTGCCGGAACATGTGCGATCATGGACCGAAGCGTTGCTCGGGGAACTCCGAACATTTCTATCACACGGGAAACATACATTTCTTTCCTATATCCAGAAGGAATACAAGAAAGATATCTACATATCCCTAAAAGGCGCTCTTCTTTTTCTTTTTGTGAAACCTGTTGACTTGGAAAAAGACTATTAATATAGTAATCAAAAAAGTCATGTTCTTCAAGTAATTCATCTTTTAAGACGGCAGTACCATGACTTCTTAGTATATCGGCAGGATCGTTTTCGGTCAATACTACTATACGTATTGACTGAAACTGAAACGTCTCACAAAACATTGCTGCGCGAATGCCTGCCTGCCTGCCCGCGGCGTCATTATCAAAAACAAGCACTATGCTGTCCGTAAAGCGCCGAAGAAACTTTATTTGCTCTAAAGTAATCGCAGTTCCGAGCGGTGCAACAGTATTTTGCATGCCCGCAATATGCATGGCAAGCACATCAAAGTAGCCCTCGACCAAATACACCTTCTGTAATCTTCCCTGCTGCTCCAATGCCTGAGACATTCCATACAGCAGCTGCTTCTTCTTAAAAAAATGACTTTCTGGAGAATTTAAGTACTTAGGACCATCTCCTTCAAGCAAGCGCCCTCCAAAACCAACGACTTGACCAGAAGACTGAAAAATAGGAAACACGAGCCTTCGAGAAAACAGGCAATACCGTGGGTTTTTCTTACTAAACAGGCCAGTATTTGCCAATTCCTCCAGACTATAGCCCTTTTCTTGTAAAAACCCATATACCCAATACGGATCCTTTGGCACATAGCCAAGATGAAACTTCTTTGCGACCTCGATGTCGATACCTCTGTCGGTAAGATAGTTCAACACAGAGCGGTTTTCTTCCTCATGAAGCAGATATTCGAAACTAACACTGATTTTTTTCAATATATCAAGTGATTTCGTTTTGATCGTGTCCTCGACCGTGTTGTTCCCATCCGATCCTCTTTTTGCCTTGATCTCTACCCCTGTTTCCTTCGCAAGCATGTGAACCGCATCCAAAAAGCCCACGTTCTCCATCTTTTGCACAAAGGTAAATACCGTACCTCCTTGTTGCGTACTAAAGCAATAATACAATTTTTTGTCTGGATCAACGGTAAAAGAAGGTGTTTTCTCTGCTTTAAAAGGGCTGAGCCCCCAATGCTTGGAACCTCGTTGCGTTAGCTGTACATAGCGACCCACAAGAGATAGCATGTCTATTCTGTTTTGAATTTCTTCAATGGTTTCTTGAGGGATATAAGCCAATATACAACACCTTATTAATTACTCATGCGTATGGTGCGTTGAAACCACACTCTTGATCTTCTCTTGAAGGTCAAAAAACTCCTGTACAGTCATTTTATTCGATACTTCTTTCTTTAGCTTCTTATGAAGTGTCCATAGTACAGGGGATAAATTGTCTAAAGAACTCAAAATCACGTACAGTTCTTTTAATTCCTCTGTAGTACAAGCCAACGTGGAAGAATGGATAGCGTCCAACTATACTTGCACCCACTGCTCTTCTATAGAGAAAAAAACCTCTGTTCTAGCCTTCAACAACTTTTTGAACCAGAGTATGGTCTGATACGCAATACTCGTGTCAATCTCACTGTCTTCTGGATCGTAGTGGAAAAAATACAGGTTTTTCACGTCCCATTCTTTTGCGAGATTCATGCCTTCATAAATACTCGTATGCCCCCACGAACTTTTTATCAATGAATCAGAAAAATTGAGTGAAGCATCGATAATCATCTTGTCTATTCCCCGTAAAAAAGTCTCATTCTCCTTGGTATGGAGAAAATACTCATCTATTATGTGTACATCGGTAAAGTAACTAAAGGATTTTTTTCCTTGCACAACCTTGTAGGCATAGGCATCACCTGGATGATTCAGTTTCATCCACGATATGGTATTACCAAGGATTTTTAAACTCTTTTTCTTGTGCAGAGAGTGAAAAGAAATATTTTTATTGTACGATGTAATTTTTTCGAGATTTATGGGGAAAAAGGGAGAATCAAGAAAACTATGGACGAGAGACTCAAAATTCTGTACCGGACTATAGAAATGTATGTCAATGTCCTTTTTTTGAAGAAAACTCGAGAACGGAAGCCCTGCAATGTGATCATAATGAAAATGAGTAAAGAAAATGTGCACTGATTTCACAGAATCTGGCAGAACAATGTTACTGCTACCACTTCCTAGGTCAAAAATCAAGGCTACTTCATCGTTTGTATCAAAATTAACCTGAACACAGGGCGTATTGCTCCCGTATCCAAGCAAAGAATGTATCTCTACACGAGAAAAGGCATCTTGTAAAAACCGTTTCATTTCCGGCAGAGAGTCTTCTACCGAGAGCAGGGTCTTCCTGTCAATATTGAGTAAGACCCTACTAATCCTAGTAATATAGTCATCAATAGAGTTTGCGGTAACTCTTGACCCTCTTACCCCTTTACAGCAGAATTTCATAAAACCTCTAAAAGAATCTCAAAACTATATACCATCATAAAAAATGATATCACATACCATGTATTTTTACAAATAAAACATGGGGAGTGCAGGATTTGAACCTGCGAAGGCACCGCCAACAGATTTACAGTCTGCCCCCTTTGACCGCTCGGGAAACTCCCCCACTAGCCATCTGTCAGATTCGAACTGACGACCCCGAGATTACAAGTCACGTGCTCTACCAGCTGAGCTAAGATGGCGTCTCCTTATTATAGTAAGATACCATATGAACAGTCAAGAACTTACAAATTTTATAAAAACCCATGATTTTCTATTGACAATATTCTCTCGCTCGTGCTAAGATATGTTAAATTGTGTGAAAGATGTCTTAAAAAGATTTTTTTTATACAATTTTATAGAAAATAAAATAGGAAATGAAGCACGTATTTTATTGTCAGATGTTAAAATTTGCTAATAAAACTTGTTTTCTTTCCTATCTTAAATATATTTCCTTTAGGTAAAGGATCAAAACAATAACAAGGAGTCTTTATGTTTCATTTTTTAATTAAGCGTACACAACGAGACAATACCGAGCGTAGACAACGAGATACTGCTCACACAAAAACAAATATTTCAACAGCACGGCTTTCGCTATTTTTGCTGTTTGCCCTAGCTTTTTCATGTGTTCCCATAGCACAGGTTTCCGAGCTAAGTTTGGAAGGGGTCCCTACAGGAATGGTAGGTATCGGAGCTCAGGGTTCTCTTGAACTTTATCTATCCGATGGCTCATTAGCCGAGGGTGTCATTTGGTCTTCTAGCCGTCCAGAGATAGTCCAAATAGACCGAAACACTGGTATATATGTACCATTAATGGCTGGAAGTGCCAGAATCTTTTATACGTATGGCACAAAAACCGGATCCACTACCATAGACGTGACAGGCACACCAATTCCAGCAGTAAGTGTTTCTATTAATGAGGCATCTAAACCGTCAGGTGGCATAAACATAAACGACACTGGCACCCTTACGGCAACCGTATTACCCGCAGGTCACACTAGTGGAAACGTACAATGGAGCTCCTCCAATTCTTTAGTCATTTCTATTAATGCGCAAACAGGCGTGTATACAGCGGTGGGTATGGGAACAGCAACCATTACAGCCCGAGCAGGCAGCGTATCGGACATGACTGACATCCAAGTTCTTGGGGGTAGCGGTAGCAACTCAGCACAAAGCATAGTATTTAATCCACAACCTCCAAGTTCTCTTACGCTAAACGACACTGGCATCCTTACCGTGACTGTCCTCCCCGCCAATCACATGGATGGAGCCGTAGTATGGACTTCGAGTCCTCAAGGTATACTTACAATTACCCCGACTGGTCCTAACACAGCGACCTATACTGCAAGCACTACAGGAAATGTAGTCGTCACGGCAACCGTAGGTTCCGTTAGCATAAACTCGGGTGTGATCATTGTCTCTATAACTAGCGCCGGTCCAGCAACAAGCATAGAATTCGCTTCAGCTCCAACTACTCTTGTGGTAGGCGGCACTGGCACCTTTATGGTGAATGTCCTACCTATTGGGTACACCAATGGACCCGTAACGTGGCAGAGTGGTAATGCAGGCGTGCTTGAGGTTACCTCAACTGGTTTTTATACAGCAAGGTCTGCAAGCGCCACCCCCATAGTCATTACGGCTAGTGTGGGTACTGGTGGGGATGCTAAATTCGCATTCCATACTGTCACGATGATCACCAGTAGCGGTGGCGGAACCACCCCAGCAAACGGTCTGCAATTCGCTATCACACCTCCGTCTACTCTTACGGCAGGAGACACTGGCACCTTTTCTGTAACTGTCTCACCTCCCAACCACTCCGATGGAGCCGTAACGTGGCAGAGTAACAATCCAAGCGTAGTTTCGGTTGCCTCAACTGGTGCAACCACAGCATCCTATACAGCAGTTTCCGCAAGCACCATCCCCGTAACCATCACAGCTCGCGTGGGTGGGGTCACTCTAACCCACACATTTACTACTATCAACGCAGCTGTTGTAACGACACCTGCACAAAGCATAGTATTCGTTTCACCTCCGACTGCTCTTACGGAAGGAGATACGGGAACCTTAACTGTGTCTGTCATGCCTGCTGGTCATACAGACGGATTCGTAATGTGGCAGAGCTCTAACTCAAACTTTGTGATTACCTCAACTGGTCCAAATACAGCAAGCTATTCAGCAAATGCTATGGGATTTGTATTAATTACCGCAAGCGTAGGCACTCAAAGTGTAACCCATAATCTCAATGTCGCTGCTGGTGGCGGCGGCGGTGTAACGACACCAGCACAACTCATACTAGTTTCTGCATCATTTCCAACTACTCTTGTGGGAGGTGCCACGGGAACCTTTAGCGTACTTATCTCACCTGCTGACCACACCGATGGAGACGTAGTGTGGCAGAGCGATAATACAGGCGTACTTTCGGTCATCTTGACTGGTGCAAATACGGCAAGCTATGTAGCAGGCACTGCAGGAGGAACAGCAACCATCACGATGACCGTGGGTACTGCTACCGCATCCCGAACGGTCACTGTCTCTCCT
>JACSEG010000067.1_pt1 | contig 19462 bp, 17 predicted proteins | sample 8225521 | NCBI WGS metagenome assembly JACSEG01 (sample SAMN15705060, study PRJNA637333) | viral metagenome | isolation source: viral RNA from sea star tissue | host: Pisaster ochraceus | place: USA:Santa Cruz | collected 2018
ACCATAGTCATTTAACAGAAGAATAAAGAACCAGGCTGTACAGTTTACAGTTGTACCGTGATGCTCCCCGCCTGCTGCAGGCAGGCCTGACAGCTTCTTTTATGATGGCGATTGGCAAAAGAATAGTGCGTTAAGGGATACAACATGTATAGGAAATGCTGGTTGGCGATTCTTCCGGCTCAAGACTTTTTGAAGCCGAAGACTGCAATTTTATTCCGGTGATTTCCTGCAATTTAGCACCGGTGCTGACACATGAAGAGTTCCTCTTACAGCAAATTCGCTACATATGACATCAACCATTTTCAGTTTCGGGGGAATTACAAAACCATAAAAAAATATGGCATATGAGGTAAATTGCACTTGATATACCTGCGTTAACACATGTATAATAATACATCAAAAATTTTCAGGAGATATGTATGGGACGATTAAGTAGTAGCGAAATAACAAAAATCGCAACACGGTTAAACAATATCGTAAACATTCCGGTTTTAGGAGAGCAAAAAGAACAAATAATTTTCGAAAAAATAATTAACAGTATTGATACTGTTTTATATTCAATTTTACCAGATGAAATATACGATACAATTCACATGGCATCGGATGGTATAACTCCGACAGAAGCAGGCATAATACGAACCCGAATTGAAAAAATCGTAGCCGAAAAAATAAATATTCCTTTTGTTTCGGAAGAAGATGAATTAAAACTGATTCGTGCATTTCTCGACATTATCGAAGCAGCAATACAAACAGGAAAAAATATAATTGATTCTTTTTAGATTGCAAAGTCATCACAGATAATTGTCATGGTTCCAGGCGACCGTAATATCCGCTGACCTTGCCTTAATCTTCTCAATAATAGATTTCCTGTGAGCTGCACCAATGAAGAAAAGCCCGCGCTCAAAATCATGTTCTCGACAGTATTGATAGATGTTATCTATCATTTCAATCTCACGTTTCTCGATGAGATCATTCCACTCTTTATGGATTTGAAAGAGTTCCTCATCATTCAACTTCTCAAGCGTCTTCTCTATCACATCAGATAGATCAGCCTGATTTGTACTGCAATACTCGCTATTCAGATATTTAAATCCGTACTGAAAGGCATACTCAAAGTTCCAATCCATCAGACGACAATAATCACGACTGTTGGCCTCTACCCGTCTATGGACTATTCCATTTTTTTTAATCAAGGTAGCCGGGTCAAATTCTAGATCCACGGGGATGTGCCTGATTTGATGCTCTTTCAGATAGGCGTTAATGGTTCTTGATTCCAGGTTGAACTCAGTCTTGCTGACATAATAATCATCGAAGGCTGAGGGAGGAAGTTCTTCAAAAATAACATCTGGATTGATGCACTCAACTATCCGATACAGTTCTTCAAGGTTACAAGCACCTTTCGCGTCATGTCGTGTACAGACTAATGTAATAGTTTGAAATTTCCCTGATTGTGTAGACACCGTCTATTTTCCCATGAACCTGTCTCTAAAGTCCACTGGAGACATATAATTCAGGTACTCATGACGCCGTTTTCTGCTATAAAACCCCTCAATGTAATCAAAAATATCTGCTACTGAATAACCCCGTTCAAGGATCTGACCTACTGCTTCTGCCTTGAATTCATCCGTGTAGCACGCATTTGACATCTTCGCATCCTGTTAAAATGAGTTTATCAGATGTCTACGAAATCGGGAAAATTCCAATGCTCCAGTCAAACAACAGTCAAACAAAAACTGAATACCTGAGTCATTTTTAGTAAAGGTTTTACGTGTGCCTGAACAGTTTCTCTTACCCCTTTGGTCAACCACCAGTCAAACATTTCTCATTCTTTTGCCCATGCAGGGGTATATTTTCGTGACTTTGCACCAGCGCTCTCATCATAAATAGAAATGATGTTGCTTCCTAAAGCATCTTTAATAATTCTTGAGGCCATGGCAACATTTTTTCTATCAATCCAAAATCGCTCACGAATGCTCGTATTGGTCATGTAATCTTGTCCAGTATATTTAAGGCACGCGTGAAAGTAACAGGCGCGTATACGGTCTTGCCTTGTCAAATTTTTCAACTCCACCTCGAAGATGACCTTGTCTATACCTGAACCACGCTCTTCACAAATGCCCATTCTCCTCATAAGAGAAACCAATTTTTTGTTCCGTGACTTTGGTGGGCTATCGATAAAGGGTCAACATTAATCACGGGGCGACCCGGATTTGAAATTTCAATCCGTGAATCAAAAAGCTCTACCATAACCCCAGAGCCTCTTTCATTAAAATCCTGGTGAATGAGCGAGTTGACAACCAATTCCCGTATTGCCAACTCAGGAAAGAGTGAGTACCGATGCTAAATTGCATTCTCCGGCTTGAAAAAAAGGGTCGTGACACAGTTTTATTTACAGACGCTTCGAAGTCGGCTATGAATAGATTTCAGCTTAAATATGGCGAGCACTTTTCAAATAGATAAGTTAGGCATTTATACGAAAAATTTTACAGAGTCTCCAATTCATGATAATATACTAAATAACTCACGCCAAATTTCATTATTACAGCAACAGAGAAATATTTTACTGCCAAAACTGATGAATGGAGAAGGGGATACTATGAATCCAATATCAAAGAATACAACGCTGATAAGCCTTGCAATGTTAAAAGTACATATTGATCACAATCAAGATTACCTAGAATACTTATCACCATTTATAAGGCAAATATTATTTAAGCGTAAAACAGAGCAAATAACAGATTCCTCAATTGCTGAGTATATCAAACAGGATTTTGGCCTTTCTGTTCCTCCAAGACCCATTCAGATTGTTCTTAAAAGATTATACAATCAAAGAATTATTTCAAAACAGACTGGTGTCTACCGAATAAAATCTATTGATGATCCTGGTATCGATCAGAAAAAAACCGTTGCCGAACGCCATATTAATGCTGTAATTAAAAGTTTTAGTGATTTCTGCAAAAATGAAGAAAACCGAAACCTAACTGAAGACGATGTTCTTACAGCAATAATAGATTTTTTATCTGAATTTACTATACCACTATTAAAGATGTCTTTACAAGGAACACTATTACCGGATTTAAGCAAAAACAAGTCAGAGGGGAACATATTAGTTGGCAAATATTTATTAGAGTTAAATAAAAAAGACCCAGAGAGATTTGGCAGTTTTATGATTCTACTTGAGGGAAACATGCTTGCGAATGGTATTTTATGTCCAGATCTTGCTGGTGCCCCAAAGTCATACACTAAGACCACTTTTTTTATTGACACACCATTACTAATTGAGTTACTTGGACTCGCAGGTGAAGCGAAGGAAAACTCAATTTCTGAATTATTAAAACTATTGCGAAATTTAAAAGGCAGTATCGGAGTATTCTCCCATACACGCGATGAGCTAATCAATGTTCTTGAAAATGTAGCAAGGTATATTGACACCGGAGATAGTAGAATTATCAGGGAAGCTCATCGAACTGGTCGGACGAAGTCTGATTTCTTATTGTTGGCCGGTAAAATACCCGAGGAATTAAGAAAGCATAAAATTCAAATCTATGAAACACCAGTTTATTCTTTATCTTACCAAATTGATGAGACTGCTTTTGAAGGTGTGTTAGATGATGAAATCAACTATCATCATGAGCAGGCAAAAAGAAATGATATAAATTCAGTACGCAGCATCTATGAACTCAGAAAAAATACAACACCGGAAAATCTTGAAAAAGCAAGGGGAGTACTTGTAACAAATAACGCAGCTTTCTCAAAAGCTGCATATATGTTTGGTAAAAATTATCAAGAGTCCAAGTCAGTTTCAAGTGTAATTACTGATTTTAACTTAGCAAATATTGCATGGTTAAAGGCTCCAATGAGTGCACCTACTCTTCCCACTAAAGAGGTTATTGCTTACTCATATGCAGCATTGCGCCCAACTAAAGAACTCCTTAATAAATATTTAAAGCAAGTAGAAACTTTACTTTTAAGAGGAGATATTTCGCAAAGAAACCACCAGTTGCTTAGAAGCAGCCGTTTAGTGGATGAGAAACTGATGACTTTAACATTAGGTAATGAATCAGCCTTATCAAATGAAACGCCCCATGAAATATTAAAGAGAATTACTGATGAGATAAAGCAAGAAGAAAATGAAAAGTATATCAAAGAAAAAGAAAATCATGAAAAAACACAGGTGTCCAAGGATGAGGCATTAAAACAATTGAACATTATCAAGGAAAAGATATTTTGGGAAGCGGAATCACGATCTAACATATTATATAAGGTACTTTTAATTTTATTTTCAGCTATTGCAGGATTGAGTTATGTAAGTTTTTTTATAGAGACTCAGATCAAAGTCTTTGATATTATTGTGAAGGCTGCAACGGTGATACTTTCATCATTTTATGTATTTAATCTATTCCGTGGCACTGCTATGAAAACAGCTATTAAAAAAATAGTATCAAATTATTTTAAACATTGCTATACGAGGAAAATGAAAAAGCTGGGGATAGACAGCACTAAATGATAACGTCTAAAATCTTGCGCACTTTCTAAAAGGCATTGAAAAAAATGTGAAGCACCATGGTTATATTTCTTTAAAGTTAATCTCTTTTAAAATTTTGGCTGTCCAACGTTCACAAGAAATATCAAGATCCTCACAAACATCGGGTATCTTATTAACATTGTCAAAAGGTTTTTTTTTCGATTCATAAGAAAAAACACCGTAATGATTTTTCTCGGCATATGCGATAATTACAGGGTCTGCTTCTGATTTTGTTGATCCGGATTTTTGAGTAATTAGTGTGTATTTATCATTAATTTCTATAGCCCGCTGTCGCACACCATCATCTATCGGAATAATTGTTTGTTCTGTCACCCAACCCTTTAAAAGTCCAAATTTACATTCATCAGCGACATCTTGTATCACAATTATCTGCTTTGATTGAATGCAATCAGAAAGTTGTTTCCAAAAAGTTGTGTGGAATTCCATAGGTGTAAATATACTCCAATTGATGAGAATGTTGGTATCGATAACATATGTTGTATGTGAGGCACTCATATATTCTCAATGGAAAGTTTAAGTATTTTGGATGCCTCAAAGGCATTTATTTTATTTTGAAAATATAAAGAAGCAATAAATGTGTTAAACAGGTTGCCATTGGAGTCTTTCATATTATTATTAAAATTTCCTCCTGTAGATTGTGTTCTGGTTGCACCACTATTATTTTGTGCTGTTTCCAATAATCGTTTTTCATATTCGGCAATATCATCATGTGATATTTTTTGTAGATTTTTTAGACGATAAAACACGAATAATGTGCTTAATTTATAGCTATCGGCGATGTTTTCGATATATTTTATATTACAGATTTTGTCATCAAACATATTGCCGGGCAACAAAAAATGAGCGGCAAATTGATTGCAAAACTGCTCTTTTGCATTAGTAGTACTATCCTTAAAATCAATATTTGATATGGCTTCAGAGTTGATACAAAGATGTGCAATTTCATGTGCCAGTGTAAATAGTTGTGCTGTTTTGGCATCTTTTCTATTTAGAGCGATGATAGGTGCGTAGTCATCGTGTAAATACACGCCGCGCATGTCGGATACATCGATAGACCAATACGATAGGGTTTTCATCACAAAAACCCCCTGGTTTTCCAGCAATGATATTACATATCGCAAGTGATTATCGTGATTTTTTTTGTCATATTGATAGCCCAGTTTTTGCCTTATTATTTGCGCCAATCGTTCAGGTGACTGTATATTTGTACCACAACCTACCAACTCATTTTTATTTGCGTTCTCACTTTTTAAAATAGCAGATAAATATTGCTGTCTTTGTAAAAGAAAATTAAGATATTTTTTAGTATTAAGAGATATGTCTTTGCCGTCATTGCTGGCGCGAAAGTCTTTTATTTCCCTGTTTTTCGATATGCATGTTTTATGCGTCAAAACAAAAATATTTACGTGATACAAGTCTGCCATTTTTTTTAATTGATTCCACGTTGGATTCTTTTCTCCATTTTCCCACTGAAATACTTTGTCGCCTTTACCATTTTTGCCACAAATTTTATGCGTTGCTTCTAGTGTAGGATAACCAGAGTTTTCACGAGCTATTTTCAAATTTTTGATATTGATACCAATACCACTCAAAACACCCCTCCATTATCATGATGGTGTCACCTGTGTATATTATATGGTTCTGTAAAAAAAAATTAAAAAACTTAAAAAATTTTGTAATAGTGGAATTTCCCTGATCTTGTAGGCACTGTCGATCTTGCCATGAGCCTGTTAACACCCGGTGCAAATAATGCGATAATCAAGTGCCATAGATATTGGACGAAAGAAATAATAAGGGGGTGAAATATGACCATTGATATAAATTTTAATGTTTACTCTGATGCTAACGGTGGTGATCCGGACAGTACCAGTCCAACACTTCGAAGATATCATCAGTTATTATGGAGCAAATCTCTTCCTGGTGGAAAAAGCTTTAAATTGGATATTGGGTATGGTGCTTATTTACATCATAAATCAGAAATCGGAGAATTCTTTTTAGGCAGCGATGTTATGACTAACGCATATAAAAATCACAAGTACAAAAAGCCATGGCTACCACAAATCCCGGACGAGGCAAATGAACTCTTTGATACAGCATCCACCATCGGTGCGTACATCATTTTTCCAAATAGACGAATTAAAGGTACTAACACAATTAATCAGGCACGTGGATGTAATGTATCAATCGATGATAGATTCGATTTAACACTGGAATGTATTCGCCGTTTCTATTTAAGCGAAAAAAGCCCACTCTATGACACCTTAGTGAAATATAAAGCATTCTTTGATTTGTTTGTAGATTTTAATGGCTATGTCAACTTCTTCTTGCTGGATGATTTAGTTGATAAGGACTATAACACAAGATTCTATTTGCCTTTTGATGATTTCAAATCGCGTCCATTCTCACATATTGATGATGATCGAAATATTGATGATTATCGATCATATAAAAAAGAAGCCATGCGATTCATACAATCAAGAAACAAAAGAATTGAAGACCATGTAAAATTCAAATAAGCCAAGATATACCATCATATTACATCAAGTGATTTTATCAGATCACTGATACGTGAAGGTTGAATGTTGTGCTTTTATAATGTTCCTTCTACATTTTCATTTCTCGAAATGTCCTGGAGACATTCTGATAAAGTGGATTCATCGATTTCATCTTTCAATTTTGTATAGAAAAGTGATATTTTTTTTATTGTTTTTTCGATTTCATTTTCGTTACTTTCAATAAATATGTCTAAAATATCTTCCTCAGAAATTTCTTCTTCTATGTCTTCATCATAATTATCGCTTTTCCATAAATCATAAACAACGCTTAACAAACTGGATGAATCCATAAGGCTACCACCATCAGGAACCAACGATAAATCTGGTGTTAGGCAGTTACCTGAAAAAAATATAGATGATCCATCTTTCTTATCTGAAATACTATTGATGTGCAAGTTTCCCGATTTTTTATCAATAGAAATTGTACATTCAAGGTCGATTTCTCGCGAATACCGCGATGCTTTTATTATCGGAGCAATGGGATTATCAGACAAACTCTCAAACAATATAATGAGACCATTATTTTCAATTTGATATTTTTTAAAGTGCTTTTCATAATACTCATTTTTTGTCATAGACATTTTTGTAAAGCCCTCTGGCAAGTATTTATAGCCCTTGATAAAATCATATGAATAGATGAATTCACATCTTAGGTGAGCATATAATGATTTTGATTCAGCAAGATCGTTTTTTTCCTCAACATCTTGAATTCTTGCATTGATACTTTTTAAAATAATGTCATTGCCATTGACTTTTGAGTATATGATATCGAGAGATTTTCTTGATAAATGTGCTCCTATTTTGGTTTCTAGTTCCTCTATCCGATATATTAAATTTTCTTTTGATATTTTATAGTTAATCAGTGGCAGTAGGTTATTGTCTCCATAAAATTTAAGTTTCGCAGCCAAGCCATCTGCACCACCAAAAATAGATTCTGGATTGATATTGACAGTATTCAAATAATTCAATATTTCCTTTTTAGATGCAGCCGGGATGATAAATTGATGTTGTTCTTTTGGGTCAGATTTTGCGACATCAGAATCTGATCGCTCTAATCTGTTCATTAAAATAGAATATTCTTTATTTGGGTTTCCATGAATTGAGAAAATACTCTTTTGGTTATTTATCCTGTCGTCAATTGAAGGAGGCAAATAGAAGCTGATAGTGTTTGGCTCAAATGGATATTCGCTATCAGACAAGAATCTTGTGGCTTTACACTTGTAGATTACACCGTCAGTTTCATGATTATCTTTAACTGCAAAATATAGAGCAACTAATGGGTTATATGTCCAATCCAAAAGCCTTGTTGGCAAACCATGGTGCTGAGCAGAAGCCAACCATTCCAACTCTGAAGTGCATTTAATATATCGTCGACCCTGATTCTTGAAATGTTCAAATAGCTGAAGTTCTTTTTCAAATGTATAATTACGGATTCTCCCGATTGAAGGAATGAACGTATCATATTTTAAATCACTGTGCCCCCGAAATACGGTATCGGTATCTTTGGAAAGAATCCACGATTGAAATTCTAACCAAATTTTTTCAGCATCTTCATTTTTCATTTTCAGTTCCTTTTTTCGGAGGTTTTGGAATTCCAGTTTAATAGTTCCACTTTTGGATAAAATTAAAAAGAGTCAACTGCTCCTGTTTTCAACCGGTCTTTCTGCTACAAGTTCCAGCACGTTTAATTTCTTTCTCGCTGCTTTTTATGCTACTGTAAACCAAGATATCAAGTAAATGCCGTCATTTTACAGTTAATTTAAAGCGTATTCTCCGGCGGTACGGATATCCACCAGATATGGAGCAATTGGCGACTGATACTGTTCTAAAACAAGCAGAAATGATAGCCGAAGAATTGGGCGGTATTTGATGGAAACAGCGGGATAAGGATCATGAGATGATAGAAATTATTCGAGGTGTAATAAAAAAGCAAGGCGCATCTTCTCTTTTGGATAGTGCATTTCAAAGTATGGACTACAACGGAATGCTTTTTTTAGGTTATCCACTAATAGATCTCGGAACAGCAATTGATGCGCTTTTTATCTCCAAAGAGTTTGGTGTAATTATTTTTGATCTCGTTGAAGGTACCGAATATTCAAACCGCGTAGATATCCAAGACGAATTATTCAATATGTTACAGGCTAATTTGTTAAAAAATAAATTACTGACCAATAAAAGAACATTATTGGTTGATATTGAGGTTATTTCATTTGCACCAGGTTGTAAAAGAACAGATGATTTGTGCGTTTATGAACAAGCAGATTTACAACCATTTCTTGAGAAACAAAAAAGATGGGAACATCCTGAAATCTACGAATTATTGGTATCAGTAATACAAGTTGCCACAAAAATAAAAAAAGCTGAAATCAAAACATTTACCAAACCCAAGTCCCGTGGTGCGAAAATTGCTCAAGTGAATGCTGCAATAGCTACACTTGATAGAGAACAGGTAAAGGCAGTTCTGGAAACAAGTGAGGATCTTCAAAGGATAAGGGGCTTGGCAGGATCAGGAAAAACAATTGTATTGGCCATGAAAGCCGCCTATCTTCATTCTATGTACCCAGAATGGAAAATTGGAGTTACCTACCATACCCGAACGTTGAAGCAACAATTTGAATCTCTTATTACCAAATTTACTATCGAGTACATCTCCCATGAACCTACTGAAAACCTGAAAATTCTTAACACTTGGGGAAGTAGCAATTCTCCTGGAATATACTATGAGTATTGCAAAGCACATGGTCTTGAATACTTCGATTTTAGATCTGCAAAGAACAAATCTGAATTTGATGATCCTTTTGATTATATCTGTTCAACAGCCATTGAGGCGACAACCGATCCAAACCCTCAATTTGATATAATATTAATTGATGAGGCTCAGGATGTTCCAAATTCATTTATAAAGCTATGTCATAATTTTGTAAAAGACAATAAACGTCTTGTGTGGGCATATGATGAACTTCAGCAATTGGGAGACGCTCAGAATCTGGATATTGAAGAAATCTTTGGTAAAGAAACAGAATTGCGTAATAATGACGGCAAAGCAAAAAAGGATATAATTCTATATAAATGCTACCGGAATTCGCGACCGACATTAGTTACAGCTCATGCTCTCGGGTTTGGCATCTATAGAAATGGAGGCCCTGTTCAGATCTTCAGTAATACGACTTTATGGTCTGATGTGGGATATGCAGTTACTGGTGGAGAATTGGGTTTAGGAAAGAAGACAAGACTTGAGAGAACCTCTGATTCATCACCAGTATTTTTAGAAGAGATAGATAAAAATTCTGAAATCATTAAATGTGAACTATTTTCTAATTTTGAAGAACAAATACAATGGATAGCTGACGACATTGAAAACAACTTACAAACCGAGGAATTATCCTGTACTGATATAATCGTAATTTATACGATAGCAACAAGAATCCAGGAAAAAATGGGGCCTTTGCGCAAAATACTTTTTGAGAAAGGCATTGAATCACATATCGCAGGCGTAAATACATCACCAGATGAATTCTTTGTAAATGACTCAATAACGTTTACAAGTATATACCGTGCCAAAGGAAATGAGGCAGCTTTTATATATATAGTCGACTCCCAGTTTTGCTACTCAGGTTACCGTTTACAAAAAAACCGAAACACCCTTTTTACTGCGATTACCCGAAGTAAAGGTTGGGTCAGGATTTGTGGATATGGTGAAGATATGGAAGGACTAATAGAAGAGTACAATAAGATAAAGTCCAATGACTTCGCTTTAGATTTTAAGTATCCGACCAAAGAAGAATTAAATTTCATGAAAACTGTTTATAGAGATATGACACCCCAAGAGGAACAATCTGTTGAAACGTCAAAAAAATCCTTAACCAATATTCTTGCATCTTTGAACGACGGAACTATCAAAAAAGAAGATATACCTGAACATATGAGAAAATCACTTTTGGATCGTCTGAGTTGAAAAAGAATAATCAAACTGCGATTCTAAAAGCTATACAAGAAATACTCATTTTTCTGATCGAAAAGGGACTTGCAACACATCAGAACCAACCTGTCCTGAAAGAAAGACTGATTTCATGGGCTAATTATACCCCAGGTATTGGTTTTGATTCGGGTATAGATTATTTGACTATTTATTCGGAAATTGAGAACGCGAAAAATTACACAATCAAACTCATAGATGGTGGATTACTTCAATACTATTACAAAACCAGCAAAGAAAACATAAGTAAACATCGTTTGGCTTATTACCCAAGTCCACTTCTCGAAGATTATGATTCTGCCAAGTCAGAATATGAAGTAGACGAATTATACCTTGAAGTTGTTGATTCCTGGCTCTTGAAAACACCGTTGCGATTTGATTATGACCAGGATGATAATAGACACAAGGTAATTCTCAACCCAAAATCTCATTTACATCTGGGACATGCAAAAAACTGCCGTATTCCGGTATCAAGACCAGTTTGCCCTTACTCATTTACAAAATTTGTTTTGTTAAATTTTTATAATGCATTTTATAAAAGATTCTCAACCGAAGCCTTATTCTCCAAATATATAGCTACAGGCGATAATACAATACATGCGGATGAGCAAAATGTCTTATATTTGGATATTATTAATAAACAATAAACCATTGCGTCGATAGACGCAGATCCCGTGGTCGAATAAGGCGGAATAAAAGGACGAGGCGCTATGAAAAAACTCATGCGAAAACTCATGCTACTGGCAGTCGCGGTATTCGCGGCACAAACACTCGCCGCCGAAGTACAGACCATTTCGGTTGATCAGGCGGTGGAGATGGCCAGGGAAAACAACCTTGGCCTGAAAATGAGCTCAGTTGAGCTGCGGACCCTGAAGCGCAGAAGCGGCGCGGCGTGGAATAGCTTCCTGCCCACCATCAACGCCAGCATCGGGATTGGCAGAAACCGCCCGCTATTCGGCGAGACTTCCCGCAGTGTGGATATACCTTTCCAGGGTACCGTGGATGTGGACATAGATCCCACCACCAGCCTGCAGGCGGGGTTGAGGATGTCCCTTCCCATCAACATTGGCCTGGGATACGAAATACGGCAGACCATTTTGGACTACGACGCCGGCGCAATAAACTACGAGAAGGCCGTGAGAGAACTGGAAACCGGAATTCGGAAGCACTTCTGGCAGATCAAGCTCATCGAATCCCGGGTCGACCTGCTCATCCAGAATCTGGAGACCTTGGAAGATCGCTACGAACAAACCAAAGTCAATTACGAAAACGGAACAGTTCCCGAGCTTTCTCTGCTCTCGTCGCGGGTAAGCCTCGAGAATGCCCGGCCCACATTGAATCAAACCATTTCCGACCTGGACAATGCGAAATCCCTGTTTAAATTCATGCTCGGCATCGAGCAGGATCGGGAAATTGAGTTGGAAGGTTCCCTGGAGGTGGAAATGTATCAGCTGGATCCGGACCTTCTCATAGACCGTTTTATCGCCCAACGCCTGGACCTGCGCGACATCAACCAGCAAATCAAAAACCTGAAAAACAAAAAAAATGTGCTGTCGCTGTACAATCTCACCCCCACATTGGTATTCGGCCTCAACTGGGGCACCAAGGTGGATGACAAACCATTCGAATCCGATAGCTGGGATCCGTTTTTCGACAATCTCAGCCTCACCGTCAACCTTGACCTTCCCCTGGACGGATTTATCCCCTATTCAAAAAAATCTGTCCAAATCAGGGAAATCAAGGACGGCATAGACAGCCTCGAGCTGGCGCGGCAGCAAATCCACGAGAAGGCCGAAATTGATATCCACAATATGATTCGCAAACTTGAGTCCTCCCAGGCCACCATTGAGGCATACGACTACAATCTGCAACTGGCGCAGAGAAATTACGAGCTGAACAACCTGGCATATGAAGTGGGCAGCGTGGAACTCCTTCAGGTGAAAGCCGCCCAGGACGAGCTCTTTCAGGCGGAATTCGCGCTGCTCAACGAAAAATTTAATTACCTCTCCACCCTGCTGGATATTGAATTTGCCCTGAACAGCAGCGTAGAGGCAATGGGCGCTGAACAAACCGAACAAGCAGAATAAAGAGGTGACATGAGTAAATTAAAATTGAATACCAAAGACGAAAATTTAAGAGAAATTTTAGGCAATGGTAAAAAATATGAGGTGCCAAAATTTCAACGCGATTATTCCTGGGAAAGCGAACATTTAGACACTCTCTGGGAGGATATTCAAGACATGATAGATAACGACGAAAGCTATCATTATATGGGATATCTAGTTTTACAGGAAAAAAAATCCAATGAATACAAAATCATTGATGGGCAACAAAGACTGACTACTTTTTCTATTTTTGTTTTGGCCTGTATTAAAAGATTAAAAGAAATACAAGAGGAAAAAATCGCAGATATTCTTTCTAGAAATTTTATCGGAGTTGAAGAATTTGATGGCATCCATATTAATAGAAAATTAAAACTTAATAAAAACAATGATTTTTATTACGGACAGGCTGTATCAGGTCAGGAACTACCACAGCGGGGAAAAAAGAAAACTGTCCATTTAATGCGTAAGGCGATAGATCATTTTTCTAAAAAGGTACAAACCTGTCAAGGCGAAGAAATTGGTAAATTAGTTCAAGAGATAAGCCAACGGCTACTTTTTACCACTATTTATATAGGTGATGACCTCAATGCTTATCGTATATTTGAAACGCTGAATGCAAGAGGAGTGCATCTTTCTTCGGGAGATTTACTCAAAAACTATCTTTTTTCGCTTATAGATGATGAAAGCAATATATCGGATGAAGTCCTTGAAGGCCTGGAAAATACCTGGGAAGCCATAGGTTCAAATATAGGTAATGCCTACTATACAGATTATATTTTATGCCAATGGAATAGTACGCATAAAATAGCCAGAAAGGGCAATTTATTTACCTCCATTCGCAAAGAAATCAAAGACAAGCAATCCGCCAGGAATTATTTGGATGGTATTTACAAGAATAGTGAGGTCTACGAAGCTATTACGAACCCTGGTAGTGACTATTTTAAAGGAGAAGACCAATATCAAAGTATTAAACAATCTCTGGAGTTTTTAAAACTTTTTAGCATTAAGCAACCGTTTAGTTTATTAATGATTTCTTATCAAAAATATCCTGATAATTTTCATAAAATATTAAAATGGATACATGTTTTTTCATTGCGTTATAATGTTATTTGCAGCAAACCACCAAATGAACAAGAACGATTATACAACGATATTTGTTTAGAAATTAATAAAGGATTGGAAATCCAAAGAATAAAAGAAAAGCTTTTGAAGCTCTATCCAAACGACAAGGAATTTCACCAAAACTTTTCAGATAAAACAATGCTGACCAGACAGTCCAATAAAAAAGCAAGATATTTATTGGCAAGGTTGGAAGAAAAAATTTTAAATACTTCAATAGATGAATCCAAACTAACTGTTGAACATATTTTACCACATAATCCCGAGCCACGTTGGTTTGATGCTTTTGGAAATAATTGTGATTTATTTTCCCAAAGAATCGGTAATATGGCTTTAGTAACAGCATCCGAAAATAAGCAGTTGGCACAAAAACCATTCCTAGAAAAGAAACGTTTTTTATTAACGACACATTACAATCTCAATAAAAATATAGAAGATTATGAAGAATGGACTTCGGCAGAAGTAGAGTCAAGACAAAAGAAGATAGCTAGAATCGCTACGGATCTATGGAAAATTTAAAATGATTCGCTCTTGGCTGCAGGGGGTGTGCTCTCAGGCGCTTCTCGATTCGGAACCACCTCGGCGTAACTGGCGGAAAAACAATAGGTAGACGAGCCGTCCTGGATGGAAACAATGTTCTCAGGCGCGATGAGAAGAATTTCCCGCTCCTGGCCAGTCATAACCGGAAATCCGTAGTGGCGGCTTGTGTATTTCATTTCTTTTCCGGCAGTGCTGCGTTGCCGGACAAAATCTGAATGTTCCTGAAGGCGCTGATACTGCAGGCCGACCAAATAGTCGCGAGAACCTGTGACATCGTCTTCCATATTGCCCAGCACCCTTTTATCCACCTCGTATCCCGCCGATGACCGCCCCGAGGCGATGGCCGCCAAACTGGTGGTGCCGGTTCCCAGAAAAGGATCCAGCACTGTATCGCCCTGGACGCTGAACATCTGGATGAGCCTGAACGGAACTTCCAGGGGAAAGGCTGCACTGCGGGTGCGCATGAAGAGTTTGTCCGAGCGAAACCGGGGTATGCTCAAATGCTGCCGGGCGCCCCGTATTTCCCAAAGGTCGGAAAACCAGTGGTTGCGCTCTTCCCAGAAAAAAGCCGACCTGCGGCGGGTGCGCTTTTCTTCTTCCGATGTAAAGCACCGGTTGCCCCCCTTTCGGGCCAGGATAATATGTTCGTGTTCCAGTGTTACATATGCTCCTGCGGGAAGCATTCCGCTCCCCATAAATTTATTGGGCGCGTTGGTGGGCTTCCGCCAGATGATATGTGGCAAAATGTGAAATCCCAGGCAGCGCAGTGCCTGTATTATGCGGCTCTGATTGTGATACAGCTGGAAATGCGCTCCCAGTTTGCGCGTCGCATCTCCCACATTAATGGCAATAATTCCGCCGGGTCCAAGTACCCGGAAGCATTCCTCCCAGACTGAGTCCAGCACTGCGTGCATTCGCTCAAACGCCTCCGATCCACTGCCTGCCTCCAAAACCGTGGCAATTGCCGGTTGGAACCCGATAAATTGCTCATCCCACATCTGGATCATGGGATACGGCGGAGACGTCACAACAAGGTGGATACTTTCGTCCTCCAGCTGTTCCATTGACATGGAACTGGCATGAAAGACCTTGTGTTCTGTGCTGAACTCCATTGCGCATCCTGTAGCTGCCACCAATTGCTTTTGCTTGCTTCAAGTATAGCGACGTAAAACCAGTATGTCTAGTTGTTTGAGAAAGGTCTAGTTGTTTGAGAAATATCTAGTTGTTTTGCCCGATTTTTTTCCCCGTCGCGGCGATGCCCTCAAGGCTTTTCAATGCATAATTGAAATATCGATCGGCGCTGGCGTGAAGATCCGCTATTTCGTCTTCCCTGAGCCCGCGCACCACCTTGGCGGGAACACCTGCCACCAGGCTGCCTTGGGGAATTTTCGTGCCGGGGCGAACCACTGCTCCGGCAGCCACCAGGCAATGGCTTTCAACCACGGCAAGATCCAGCACAATGGCACCCATCCCGATGAGACTGTAATCGCATACGGTGCATCCGTGGAGCGTGGCTCCGTGCCCCACGGTTATTCCGTTCCCCAGGTTGAGGGGGGCACTTTCATGGGTAACGTGGAGTATGCAATTGTCCTGAATATTGGTTCGACTGCCGATTCGGACATGGTGCACGTCGCCTCTTATGACGGCATTGTACCAGACGCTGCAATCCGGCGCGATTTCCACATCACCCACAATGCGCGCCCCATCGGCAATAAATACATTTTCGGCGATGCTGGGAAATTTGCCGCCGTATTCGTACAAACTGACTTTTTCCGGATTGTAATTTTTCATGGCAAAAATATCCTTAACCGCCGATGACATTGGAGAGATCAACGGAGTTTTTGCATTCTCCCGTTTCACCCAGCTGCTTGAGATTGTCCAGGGTGGTTTCGGCAATATTATCTACCGCTTCGGTGGTAAAAAATGCCTGGTGGGCGGTAATGAGTACATTGGGAAATGTCTGGAGCCTTACAAAGGTATCGTCCTGAATCACCTGGTCCGAAAGATCTTCGAAAAACAAGTCTCCTTCCTCCTCGTATACATCCAGTCCCAAATGCCCTATACGGCCGGATTTCAAACCCGCTATTACGGCGGTGGAATCGATAAGCGCCCCTCTGCTGGTATTAATAACCATTACGCCCTGCTTCATGCTGCTAATGGTCTGTTCGTTGATCATGTGGTGGGTCTCGTGGGTCAAAGGGCAGTGAAGGCTGATGATATCCGATTCCTCGTAGAGCCGCTGAAGTTCCACGTATTCCACGCCCTTCTTTTTGGCCAATTCGGAGGGATGTTTATCGTAGGCGAGAATCCGGCTGCCGAATCCCTTTATTATGTCGATAAATATCTGACCGATTTTTCCCGTCCCTATCACCCCCACAGTCTTTCCGTAAATATCGAACCCCAGCAGTCCGTCCAGGCTGAAATTTCCCTCCCTGACTCGGTTATATGCCCTGTGATAATGACGATTCAAAGCGAGAATCATGCCCATTGCGTGCTCCGCCACGGCATAGGGACTGTATGCGGGAACGCGCACCACATGCATTTTCAGCTCCTGCGCCTTTTGTAAATCCACATTGTTAAAACCCGCACAGCGAAGCGCGATTGTTCCCACATCGAGTTTGCCGAGTGCCTGAATAACCGGGGCATCCAATGTATCGTTGACAAATGCGCAGACCGCATGGTGCCCTGCAGCCAGACTCGCCGTATGAATATCCAGCTTGGGTTCCAAATAGGTAATTTCCAATTTATACTTTTTATTTGCACCGTCGAATGCTTGGCGCACCCATTTTTTTGTGCTGAAGACTGCAATTTTCACAACATACCTCCGGTATAAGGCTCATGGCCGGTGAACCTGAAAACCCGGCCTTCCCGCATTATGTTCATTCCATTTCTTTAGCCCAATTATTACTGATGCAGGCGGCTTCGTCCAGATGCAAACAGACCCAAAGCCTCATCCAGACGCAAAGCGCCGTCCAGATGCAAACAGACCCAAAGCCTCATCCAGATGCAAAGCGTCGACCCGGTGCAAGAGTCCACAAAATGAGCATTTTTATGGAGATGCGAATATATTTTTTTCCCGGCGTTTTTTTCCCGGCGTTTTATTCCCTGAGTTTTATTCCCGAATGCCATTTGATTAAACATTTGAATTCGGTCATAATGAGAGAAATATCAATATCATGGAGAACTTTGCCATGGGAAAAAAACGAGTAGTAATTACCGGAATGGGTGCCCTTTGCGCATTAGGGAATAATGTAGAAGCATCATGGGAAAAAGCTCGAAACGGCATCAGCGGAATAGACCGCATTACGCATTTTGATCCGACGGAATACAGCTCGCAAGTCGCCGGAGAAGTCCGGAATTTCGACTGGTCGGAACTGTATCCGGAAGATTTCGCGAAACAGGCAAAACGCCTCGACAAGTTTACCCACTTTGCCATGGCTGCAAGTGCCCAAGCGGTTAATCAGTCGGGTCTCGACATTAAGGCCAGGCCCTTCGACACGGGAATTGTTATCGGTTCGGGAATCGGGGGACTCCCATCACAGCAATCCAACGGCGCAAATCTCGCAAAGCGCGGGCCCAGAGGCGTCGGCCCCATGTACATACCAGCGACCATCGGAAATATCGCCACCGGGATGGTAAGCATACAACTGGGAATTATGGGTCCGAATATGGCCACCCAAACCGCCTGCGCCACGGCCAACCATTCTTTTGCGGTCGGTTATATGATGATTCAACAGGGGTACTGCAGCGCGGTGGTTGCCGGGGGAGCGGAAGCTGCCGTAGTGGAAATATCCGTAGCGGGATTCGCCCGCATGCAGGCATTGTCGACCAGGTACAACCACACACCCTCAGTTGCCAGTCGGCCCTATGACACCGGCCGCGACGGATTCGTCATAGCCGAAGGCGCCGGTGTGCTGGTTCTTGAAGAGTACGAGCAGGCCAAAGCACGGGGTGCAGTTATTCTGGCGGAACTCGCCTCGGTGGGCATGAGCGGAGACGCCCATGATCTGGTAGTGCCCCACCCCGATGGAACCGGCGCGCTGCATTCAATGAAAATGGCGGTGGAACATGCGGGTATCAACGTCGAAGATATCGACTACATCAATACCCACGGCACCTCCACTCCCCTTGGAGATATAGCCGAAAGCAAGGCGGTCTACAAGCTATTGAAAGGCAATGAGAACCGGGTTCACGCAGGATCCACCAAAGGCATGCATGGGCATCTTTTGGGAGCCACCGCGGCAGTGGAGGCCATACTTTGCATAAAAGCCATGCAGGACTCGGTGGTTCCTCCCAATATCAATATTGACGAATTCGACACCAATGTCGCGTTAAAAAAGGAGACCATCAATACCGTTCCCATAGAAAAACCGGTAAATGTGGCTCTCTCCAACAGCTTCGGCTTCGGTTGCCACAATTCCACCATAGTGCTCAAAAAAACCAGTTCTTGAATACCGGCGTCCTGCCGACTGCGCACTTCGGCCTGCGAGCTGTCGGATGCCGACTTTACAGATGCTGATCCAAACGAACCGGCATGTATCGAACCAGCTCCAACGCAGCCAGGCATCGATTTACAGATGCTGATCCAAACGACCCGGCATGTATCGAACCAGCTCCGACG
>JACSEG010000068.1_pt1 | contig 19437 bp, 2 predicted proteins | sample 8225521 | NCBI WGS metagenome assembly JACSEG01 (sample SAMN15705060, study PRJNA637333) | viral metagenome | isolation source: viral RNA from sea star tissue | host: Pisaster ochraceus | place: USA:Santa Cruz | collected 2018
GGTGGATGGTGTGCACGTGGAAGTGAGTGCCTTTGGCAGTGCCCTTGGCACAGGATCGGTGACAGGAATTGATCATGTAGGAGGCTTGGTAGGTAGCAATGAAGGCACTGTAACAGGCTATGCGAGAGGATCGGTGACAGGAGATGATTTTGTAGGTGGCTTGGTGGGTTATAACATGGGCATGGTGATGGAAAGTTATGCGACAGGGTCGGTGACAGGAGATGATTTCGTAGGAGGCTTGGTGGGAGGTACCAATGGAGACACTGTAACAGGCTATGCGACAGGGTCGGTGACAGGAGATGTTTTTGTAGGCGGTCTGGTGGGTTATAATTATTATGATAACAAAGTGACAGGCTATGCGATAGGGGATGTGATAGGAACTGGTAATTATGTAGGCGGTTTGGTGGGTAACAACTATGGCATTGTGAAAGGCTATGCGAGAGGGTCGGTGACAGGAAATGGTGGTGTAGGAGGCTTGGTGGGGCACAATGGTAGAGATGGCACAGTGACAGGCTATGCGCGAGGTGTTGTGAGACGAGCCGATGGAGCGAATTCTGTTTCTTTTGGAAAGACGATTGGGCTAGACCGAGGAACGCGCACAACCTATAGTTCATCCAATAGTGTGGTGTCCGAGAGCAAACTTTACGACGGAGCTAGCGGGACGACTGCGTTGACAGGTACGACTGGAGTCGATGGCACCGCAGTGATCATTACTAGTTCTACGATAAGTTCGTTCTTTGATTTTGACTTTAGTTCTGTAATCGGCGATTGGACATGGGTAGACGATGGCAAGTGGCCTGCGATAAACATCGGCTCTGTTAAACCTGCGAACGAACAGCCAGTAGAATCATGTATTTTTGAGGAAGACCCAGAACAATGTCGCATAGTATCTGAACTACAAGTAAGTACGTATTATAGTACGGCTGATAATACCGTAAGGGAAGCTGTAGAGCTTGGACAAGCGATAGCAGATGATGGCATGTTTTCTTTGGCAGACGATGCGGTAATCATTACTATCTCGGGTCTTGCGAATGAGGAATATGCGATATATTTTGGATCTGTAGAAGGTGATGCCTATAGCAGGAGCTATTTGAAGACTGCAAGCAATGGAAGCCTAGAAGTGCTGAAATCAGAGTTAACGACTCATTCTTTTTCTTTTGTGGATGGAGCAGTAATAGGCATATCAGAACCTGGTACCACAGGCACCCAACATGTGGCGACGTATCTTCCCTCGAACATATACGGTAGTCACGACCTGCAAGCCATGAGAAAGAACCGAGATGGGGTCTACACACTAAAGCAGGATATCGTGTTTACCCCTATGACTGACAGTACGGGTACGGCCGTAAGCAATTACGAAGCGGTAGGTGATGATGACGATCCGTTTACGGGAAGTCTTGACGGAGTAGGCTACACCATAACAGGCATACAGATAGAAAGCCCTGATAGTTACCAAGGACTCTTTGGAGCAATGGAGGCAAGTACGGTCGATGCGGTGATAGCACAGAATCTTAAGCTGAGAGATTTCAAGATTACGGGATACTACTATGTGGGTTCTCTGGCAGGCTGGGTGAAGCAAGGCACGGTGGATGGTGTACACGTGGAAGTGAGTGCCCCTGACTCAGGTTATGTTACAGGAACTGGTCTTGTAGGCGGCTTGGTGGGTTCCAATAGTGGAGGCACTGTGACAGCAAGTTATGCGACAGGGTCGGTGACAGGATATGATAGTGTAGGCGGCTTGGTGGGTTCCAATAGTGGTGGCACGGTGACAGCAAGTTATGCGACAGGGTCGGTGACAGGGGCTAACAATGGAGTAGGCGGCTTGGTGGGTTCCAATAGTGGAGGCACTGTGACAGCAAGTTATGCGACTGGACCGGTGGAAGGAACTGATAATGTAGGCGGCTTGGTGGGTTTCAATAATGGCACGGTGGAGGATAGCTCTGCGACAGGGTCGGTGATAGGAGCCAGTTATGTAGGCGGCTTGGTGGGCAACAACTCTTTTGGCACTGTGACAGCAAGTTATGCGACAGGGTCGGTGATAGGAGCCAGTTATGTAGGAGGCTTGGTGGGGCACAATGGTAGTGATGGCACAGTGACAGGCTATGCGACAGGAGATGTGACAGGAAGCCGTTATTATGTAGGCGGCTTGGTGGGTTCCAATCATAGTGATGGCACTGTGACAGGGTATGCAACAGGGTCGGTGACAGGAAGCGGTAATAATGTAGGTGGCTTGGTGGGCAACAATACTGGCACTGTGACAGGCTATGCGACTGGGTCGGTGACAGGAAATCATATAGCAGGCGGCTTGGTGGGTTACAACTATGGTGGCGCTGTGACAGGTTATGCGACTGGGTCGGTGACAGGAGATAGACATGTAGGAGGCTTGGTGGGTTTCAATGGTAGTGATGGCAGAGTGACAGGCTATGCGCGAGGTGTTGTGAGACGAGCCGATGGAGCAAGTTCTATTTCTTTTGGAAAGACAATTGGGAGGAATCAGGGAACGCGCACAACCTATAGTTCATTCAATAGTGTGGCACCCGAGAGCAGGCTCTACGACGGAGCTAGCGGGACGACTGCGTTGACAGGTACGAATGGAGTCGATGGCACCGCAGTGACCATTACTAGTTCTACGATAAGTTCGTTCTCTGATTTTGACTTTAGTTCTGCAATCGGCGAATGGACATGGGTAGACGATGGCATGTGGCCTGCGATAAATATCGGCTCTGTTAAACCTGCGAACGAACAGCCACTAGACCCGCTGCCGAGCAGCCAATAAACCCGTAAGCTCGTAGTGCGGCGGTCCACGGGCTCGTAGTGCGGCGGTCGTACTGCCTGCACCACAGACCCGTAGACCACCTGTATGCGGGTCGTACTCCACCACGACAGCCCCGTAGTTGGTGGAGGAAAAGCACAAAGCACGAGAAACTACACTAAGCACGGGGCTAGGACATTACCAGTAGCCCCCTGTGGGGGGTGCTGAGTGTGGTCAGAACTCTTACAGCGATCGACATTCTTTTGCCAGTTTATTTCAGGACTTAGGACGAATTCTAGGCACGATTTCCAAACTCGTTTCTCTAAAGTAAACTAAAAAATACAAAAAGCCAGTCATAAAGCAGTTTAAAGCCAAACTAAAGCAAAAATAAAGCATACTCAATTTAAAACATGCTATACTAAAGTAGTATGTTGGATGTTCTTTCTAGATAGAAGTATGTAGTTATACACGACAGCACGATAGAAAGTCACCCTTTAACCGTAGTCAGTAAAGAGGAATATTATATGACAATCCCCAAAAAACACACACAAAGTGAACGACAGAACGAAACTCGTAGCAAATTCAGAACTCCTGGAACAACTACAGGTCTAGTTGTAGGCTCAATAGCAGCCCCAACCCCAACCCCTAGAACAACTTTAGGAACAAACTTAGGGACAACCCTGCTTGCAATTGGATTCCTTATACTCGGCGGATCAATACTCCTCGCGTTTTCCTGTGCTCCCGCTAGTGTGGGCGGAGTGGCTGCTGCTTCAGGAGCAGTGACAGACTTAGGTATAGACGAAGCGAGCATAGAAAGTACTTCTCTTATGGTACAGTGGGCTGTCCCCACAGAAACAGTCATAACGCCAGATGGAACGGTGCTCAGTCCGGACGAGATTGTCTACCGCGTCTACTATCTTGCGGAAACCACAGATCAAACTACAGATCAAACCACAGACCAGACAGTGCCCAGCGCAGAATCCATCAAGCAAAACCCCGACACCAAAGTTCAAGATGTTCCGGGCGCTTCCTACGCAAGACTTGTGAACCTAGAACCAAGCACACGCTATTTTATAACGATAGATAGCGGATACATTGCCCCAGGAGATGCAAGCGAGGTAGCGGGGGAACCAGAACTTGGCTCGACCTCTTGGAGATTAGCGAGATCAACATCTCGGGCAGTGGTCACTGGACGTTCTAGTGAATCAGGCATGTCTCTTCATGGATATTTAAGCTATGCACAATCAGAGTACAGATATCTTAGTGGATTCCCAACTCAAATGATAGAACCCACTACAAGACCTAGCGTACCTACGTCATCGTTTTCTAGTGGAAGTGGCGTGTCGATAACCTATAGTCTTGAGAAAATAGGTGGTACAAGTTTCGATCCTGTATCAGCCATAGACGAAGACAATGGCATTATCACGATTAATTCGACTATGAATGTAGGAATAGCCAGCTATCATGTACGAGCAGAAGCGGAAGGCTACGATGCACAGGCCGACACACTCACTATTATCGTCAGTAATAGCTTACCAGTGAATACGTATTATAGCGAGACACCGGGAGTAGCCCCTGTAAAACTTGGGCAAGCGATAGCAGATAGTGGTACGTTTTCCTTGGAGGACGATGCTGTGATTCTTACGATTTCAAATCTTGCAAATGGGACTTATGAGATACACTTTGGATCTGAAGAAGGAAACTATAATAGAGGGAGCTATGAGAGAATGGTCGGCGATGGAAGTCTAGAGATACTAAAATCAGACATAACGAATAGTTCTTTTTTTGTGGATGGAGCAGTGATAGGTATATTGGGATCTGATATCATAAGAACACAACATGTGGCGACGTATCGTCCATCGAACATATATAACCATTACGACCTGCAAGCCATGAGGAAAGACCCAGATCGAGATTATGTGTTGCAGAACAACATCGAGTTTCCCTCGATAGCAGATAGGGCAAACAATTACGTAGCAGTAGGCACTGAGCCCAAACCGTTTACGGGAAGTCTTGACGGAGCAGGCTACACCATAACAGGCATACAGATAATGCGTTCTGCTGATGATTACCAAGGGCTCTTTGGGGTAATGGAAGCAGCCACAGTCGATACAATTGTAGCACAGAATCTTGAGCTAAGAGATTTCAAGATTACGGGATACCACTATGTGGGATCTCTTGCAGGCGGGGTAAAGCGAGGCACGATAGATGATGTGAGTGTAGAAGTCAGCGATGACGATACAGGTAAGGTAGAGGTAAGTGGTGAAGGCTCTGGTGGAGGACTTGTTGGGCTTGTTAGTGATGGAGGAGCAGGAGAACCGGGTGTGCTGGTAAAAATACGCAACACGAGTTCAGCGGTAGCGGTTACTGGAGTGGTAGCAGGTTCGAATTCCATAGGTGGTCTTATAGGAAAAGTAGAAAGTGGTATAGAACTAACAAGAAGTTATGTGACTGGGCCTGTAACAGGATGGAGCGATGTAGGCGGCTTGGTAGGCTCCAATGCGAGCACTAGCATGGTGACAGGAAGTTATGCGACTGGCTCGGTGACAGGAACGAGTAATGTAGGCGGCTTGGTGGGGTACAACGAAAATAATAGTACGGTAACAGGGTATGCGACAGGCTCGGTGACAGGGACAGGGACAGGGACAGCAGGAGGCCTAGTAGGGCACAATGAAGGCACGGTAACAGGCTATGCGACAGGGTCTGTAACAGGAACGAGTAATGTAGGAGGTATAGTAGGGCACAATGAAGGCATGGTAACAGGCTATGCGACAGGGTCTGTAACAGGAACGAGTAATGTAGGAGGTATAGTAGGGCACAATGAAGACATGGTAACAGGCTATGCACGAGGTATCGTGAGGCGAGCCGATGGAGCGAGTTCTCTTTATTTCGGAAAGACGATTGGGGAAGACCTGGGAACGCAAGGAACCTATAGTTCATCCGAGAGTAAGATCTACGACGGGACCACAGGAAAAACCGAGTTAGGGAGTGCAACAGGAGTCGATGGCACCGCGGTGACTATTGCTAGTGCAACGGAAGCGGATTTCTTGGGTTTTACCTTCGGCACTAATCTCGGTCAATGGACATGGGTAGAAAATGGCAAGTGGCCTGCGATAAACATAGGAGATGACGTAAAGCCCGCAAGAGAACAGCCGCTAGATTCCTGTGTTTCTGCGGATTCATTAGAGCAATGTTTCGTAATACTTGGACTACAAGCAAGCACGTATTATAGTACGGCTGATAATATCGTAAGGGAAGCACTTCCTGTAGAGCTTGGACAAGCGATAGCAGATGATGGTGCGTTTGCGTTGTTGGACAAAGCGGTAATCCTCACTATTTTTGGTCTTGCGAACGGGACTTATGCGATACACTTTGGATCTGAAGCAGGCAACTATAGCGATTCGAGGGAAGTAAATAACGGAAGCCTAGCGATACTAAAATCAGAACTAGCATTGTATTCTTCTTCTTTTGTGGATGGGGCAGTAATAGGCATATCAGGACCTGGTATCGCAGACACACATCATGTAGCTACGTATTATCCATCGAACATATACAGTCATTACGACCTGCAAGCAATGAGAGTCGACTTAACCCAAGACTATGTGTTAAAGAATGATATCGAGTTTCCCTCTACGGGCACTGGCACGACCGAAAGTAATTACGTAGCAGTAGGCACTGAGACCAAACCGTTTACGGGAAGCATAGATGGTGCAAACGAATCGGATAGTAGCTATAGAATAAGTGGCATACAGATAAAAAGCCCTGATGTTAATTACCAAGGACTTTTTGGAGCAATTGCGGCAAGTGCGCCTCATGTCGTGATAGCACAGAATCTTGTACTGAACGATTTCAAGATCACGGGGTTTGGTCATGTGGGTTCTCTGGCAGGTACAGTGAGCCAAGGCACGGTGGATAATGTACACGGAGAAGAGAGCGTTTCTGTAACAGGAACTGATAATGTAGGCGGCTTGATGGGCTCCAATACGAGCACTGGCATGGTGACAGGAAGTTATGCGACAGGACCAGTGAAAGGAACTAATAGTATAGGCGGCTTGGTAGGTTTCAATGGAGGCACGGTGACAGGAAGTTATGCGACAGGACCAGTGAAAGGAACTAATAGTATAGGCGGCTTGGTGGGCTCCAATACTCGTACTGGCACGGTGACAGGCTATGCAACAGGAGAAGTGACAGGAGACGTAACAGGACGCGCGCATAACGTGGGCGGCTTGGTGGGTACCAATAGCGGCACGGTGATAGGTTATGCGACTGGGTCTGTGGAAGGAGATGGTGATGTAGGCGGTTTGGTGGGTTATAGTCGTAATGGCAGAGTATCAGGTTATGCGATTGGAAGCGTGACAGGCACCTATAATATGACAGACACCAATAATAATAATAATATAGGAGGCTTGGTGGGTTTCAATGACGGAGACCTTGTGACAGGCTATGCACGAGGTGTTGTGAGGCGAGCCGATGGAGCGACTTCTGTTTCTTTTGGAAAGACGATTGGGAAAAACACGGGAACGCACACAACCTATAGTTCAGAATCAGAGAGCAGGGTCTACGATGGATTCACAGGGACGACTGTGTTGACAAATACGGTTGGAATCGATGGCACCGAAGTGACCATTACTAGTTCTACAACGATAAGTCTGTTCTCTGGTTTTGGTTTTGCAGTCGGTGAATGGACATGGGTCGCTGGAAAGTGGCCTGCGATAAACATCGGCGATTTCCATTCCGAAGACGATCAGCCAATAGGATTATGTATTTTTGAGGGAGATCCAGAACAATGTCGCATAGCATCTGAACTACAAGCAAGTACGTATTATAGTACGGCTGATGGTACAACTGACAGTAATGAAGACCTTCCTGTAGAGCTTGGACAAGCGATAGTAGATGATGAGGATAATGCGTTTGCGTTGCCAGGCGATGCGGTAATCCTTACTATCTCGGGTCTTACGAACGGGGGCTTTACTATACACTTTGGATTCGAAGTAAGTGGAAGGGCAAACAACTATATCGGGAGCTATACAAGAACAGCAACTGGCAACACCTTAACAATACTAAAATCGGAACTTGTAGCGAACTCGTTTCCTTTTGCGGATGGAGCGGTAATAGGTATATCGGGACCAGACATTACAGACACAGAGCATGTAGCGACGTATCGTCCATCGAACATATACGGTCATCACGACCTGCAAGCAATGAGGAAAGACCTGGACCGAGACTATGTACTAAAGAAGGACATCGAGTTTACCCCTGTGACTGACAGCACGGGAATGGCTGCAAGCAATTACGAGGCAGTAGGTGATTTCAGCAATCCGTTTACGGGAAGCATAGATGGTGCAAACGAATCGGATAGTAGCTATAGAATAAGTGGCATACAGATAGTGAGTTCTGATGATGATTACCAAGGACTCTTTGGAGTGATGGAGGCAAGTACGGTCGATGCGGTGATAGCACAGAATCTTATGCTAAGAGATTTCAAGATCACGGGAAACAGCTATGTGGGTTCTCTGGCAGGCAGGATGAGACAAGGCATGGTGGATGGTGTACACGTAGAAGTAAGTGCCCCTGACACAGGTTATGTTACAGGAACTGGTAGTTCTGTAGGAGGCTTGATGGGTCAGAATGACGGCACTGTGTCAGCAAGTTACGCGACTGGGTCGGTTACAAGGGTTTTTGCTGTAGGCGGCTTGGTGGGTGTCAACTATGGAACTGTGGAGGATAGCTATGCGACAGGATCGGTGACAGGAGCTGGTAGTGGTGTAGGTGGCTTGGTGGGTGTCAACTATGGAACTGTGGAGGATAGCTCTGCGACTGGGGATGTGACAGGAAGCAGTGATTATGTAGGAGGCTTGGTGGGTTTCAATGGCGGCACGGTTACGGCAAGTTATGCGACAGGGTCGGTGACAGTGACAGGAGCTGGTAGTAGTGTAGGTGGCTTGGTGGGTATCAACTATAGAACTGTGTCAGGTTATGCGACAGGATCGGTGACAGGTTATTATAGTGTAGGTGGCTTGGTGGGTTCCAATAGTGATGGCACTGTGACAGGCTATGCGACAGGGTCGGTGACAGGAACCAGTTATGTTGGTGGCTTGGTGGGTTTCAGTAGTGGTGCTGTGACAGGCTATGCACGAGGTGTTGTGAGACGAGCCGATGGAGCAAGTTCTGTTTCTTTTGGAAAGACAATTGGGGGGAATGGGGGAACGCACACAACCTATAGTTCGCGAACCGAGAGCAGGATCTACGACGGATCCATAGGGACGACTGCGTTGACAGGTACGACTGGAGAAGATGGTGCCGCAGTGACTGTTGATGCATCAACGATGCAAGCGACATTCAGTTGGCTTAGCTTCGGCACTGCACTAGAGCAGTGGACATGGGTAGCAGGCAAGTGGCCTGCGATAAACATCGGCAATCTCAAGCCTGCGAGCGAACAGCCAATAGAATCATGTATTTTTGCGGAAATCCCAGAACAATGTCGCATAGCATCTGAACTACAAGCAGCAAGTACGTATTATAGTGGTACAGTAAAGAACGCACTTCCTGTGGAGCTTGGGCAAGCTGTGGCCGATGACGGCATGTTCTCTTTGGGGAACACTGACGCAATCCTCACTATTTCGAATCTTATGGACGGGGACTTTGCTATACACTTTGGATCTGTAGCAGGTGGTGCCTATAGCAGGAGCTATTCGAAAACAGTCAGTAATGGAAGCCTAGCGATACTAAAATCAGAATTAACGACTAATTCTTTTTCTTTTGTGGATGGGGCAGTAATAGGCATATCAGGACCTGGTATCGCAGGCGCCCAGCATGTGGCAACGTATCGTCCATCGAACATATACGGTAGTCACGACCTGCAAGCCATGAGGAAAAATTTGGACCAAGACTATGTACTACAGAACAACATCGAGTTTACCTCTACGGGTACGAACACAAGCAATTACGAGGCAGTAGGTAGTGACAGCACTCCGTTTACGGGAAGCATAGATGGGGCAAACGAATCGGATAGCAACTATAGAATACGTGGCATACAGATAGAAAGCCCCAATGATAGTTACCAAGGACTCTTTGGAGTGTTGGAAGCGGAAGCGGACGACATCGTGATAGTACAGAATCTTGTACTGAGCGATTTCAAGATTAAGGGAGAATCCTCTGTGGGTTCTCTGGCAGGCTGGGTAAAAAAAGGTACGGTGGATGGTGTGCACGTGGAAGTGAGAACCCCTGACTCAGGTTATGTGTCGGGAATTGGTCAAGTAGGTGGCTTGGTGGGTTACAGTAGTGGCACTGTGGAGGATAGCTCTGCGACTGGATCAGTGACAGGAAGCAGCCATGATGTAGGAGGCTTAGTGGGTAGCAATGATGGTGGTACTGTTTCAGCAAGTCATGCGACCGGACCGGTGATAGGAAGCGGTCATAATGTAGGAGGCTTGGTGGGTCGTAATAATGACACGGTGATAGCAAGTTATGCGATAGGATCGGTGAGAGGAGGCAACCATAATGTAGGAGGCTTGGTGGGATTGAATAGTGGTAGTAGCACTGTGACGACAGCAAGTTATGCGACTGGACCGGTGATAGGACATGGTCAAGTAGGCGGCTTGGTGGGTTACAGTAATGGCACTGTGGAGAATAGCTTTGCGACCGGAACGGTGACAGGAAGCAGCCATGATGTAGGAGGCTTAGTGGGTAGCAATGATGGTGGTGCTGTTTCAGCAAGTCGTGCGACCGGAACGGTGATGGGAAGCGGTCATAATGTAGGAGGCTTGGTGGGTCGTAATAATGACACGGTGACAGCAAGTTATGCGATAGGATCGGTGACAGGAAGCAACCATAATGTAGGAGGCTTGGTTGGGTACAATTCTAGTGGCACTGTTTCAGCAAGTTATGCGATCGGATCGGTGACAGGAAGTGATGATGTGGGCGGCTTGGTGGGCTGGAATGCGGACAACTCTTCTGTGACAGGCTATGCAACTGGACCGGTGACAGGAGCTGGTGATTATGTAGGAGGCTTGGTGGGTCGCAATCACAATGGTAACATTGTGATAGGTTACGCAATAGGATCGGTGAGAGGAAGAGGTAATATAGGGGGCTTGGTGGGCTGGAATCAGGGCACCGTGACAGGCTATGCGACAGGATCGGTGATAGGAAGTTATTATAGTGTAGGCGGCTTGGCGGGTTACAATGGCGGCACTGTGACAGGCTATGCACGAGGTGTCGTGAGACGATCCAGCGGAACGAATCTTTCTTTAGGAAAAACGGTCGGATCTTACGCTGGAAGATCGCACACAACCTATAGTTCGCGAACAGAGAGCAAGCTCTACGACGGGGTCAGAGAGACAGCCTTGTTGTCAGGTACGACTGGAGAAGATGGCACCGCAGTGACCATTGATGCTTCAACGATACAAACAGTGTTCTCGGGTCTTAGTTTCGGTACAGCACTAGGGCAGTGGACCTGGACCAATACTAGATGGCCTGCGATAAACATCGGCAATCTCAAGCCTGCGAGCGAACAGCCAACTAATCCGTAGCCCGCGGGTAGCGAACGCCCCTCCCGCTGTGGCGCCCCCCGCCCCCCTGCTTGACTACAGTGCGAGACCCTGCCGCTGAGTGGGTGCGCGTGGGTGCGTTCTGTGCCGCGACCCGCAGATGCCATTGCGCCATAATAATGGCAAATAGTGTAATATAGGTATATAGAGGCAAAAAGATATAACAAAATTTAGGGAGTATCATAATGACATTACACAATAAAGCGCACAATAAAGCACAGGGTCAATTCAGAACCCCGAGAGCAAGCGTACGCGCGCTCTTCACCAATGGTCTAATGACTGGTCTGGCAATGGGGCTGATTGCCATTGGATCAATACTACTCGCATTTTCCTGTGCCCCTGCCGCTGTGGGAGATGTAGCTGCGCTAGGAGCAGTCACAAACCTAAGCATAGACGAAACGAGTGTAGATAGCACTTCTTTTGTAGTACAGTGGGATGCGCCCTCAAACACAGGTCTAAAGTTAGACGACACAGCGCTCGATGCTTCGGAACTTGGCTATATCATCTATTACGTTGCAGAAAGCGCGGACGATACGGGCGTTCCTAGTGCAATGTCAATCAAGCAAAACCCTGGTGTTCTAAAACAAGAAGTCACAGGGGTTACGGAAACAAGAATTTTGAACCTAGAACCGGAAACCCGTTATTTCGTGGCGGTAGCAAGTTACAATCCTTTTTTAGAATTAGAGGCAATATCAGGCAGAGTAGTTGAAGCAATTACCACTGTAATGACAACGAATTTCGAAGGAACCCTATCTTACGATGAAATGTATACGTTTTTTGTACAATCCAATAATACCATTAGACCCACTGGCACCCCAAGAATACCGAATGGTGAAAGCGTACGTTATAGTATAGATAGAAGAAGTGGTGCGGAGTTCTCCACACCAGGCATAGACGAAAATGGCATAATCACATTCAACACAAGTAACGAAGAAGGAACAGCGATCTATATTGTACAAGCATCAGCCGCAGACTACACCACACAGTATGCGACATTGACCATAGAAGTGACAAGAGGATCTACTGCGCCTGGGGCGATTACAAATCTAATCATAAGCGAAGATGATATAGAGAGCTTTTCTTTTGAGGTGCAGTGGCGTGCTCCTTCAGAGACGGGTACAAAGTTGGGTGGCGTGCCACTCGATCCTGCAGAGATCAGCTACCGCATCTATTATCTTGTAGAGGGAGAGGAGCAGACACTATTTCCTAGTGCAGAATTAGTAATACAAAATCTTGATGTTCAAATGCAAGAAGTCACAGGAGTTACGAGCGTAAGAATTTTGGACCTAGAATCAGAAACCCGTTATTTTGTAACGGTAGTAAGCAGCAATTCTTTTGAACAACTAGAGACAGTATCAAACGAAGTAGTTGAAGCAACTACCCTTGCAGCAACAACGAATCTTGTAGGCACCCTGTCTTACGATGAAATGTATACGTTTTCTGTGGAATCCAGCAACACCATTAATCCCACTGGAACTCCAAGCATACCAGACACCGACACGGACGGCAAAAGCATACGTTATAGCATAGCAAGAAGAAGTGGTACGGAATTTAGACCCTCACCAAGCATAGACGACAGTGGCGTAATCACAGTCAACCCGAGTAGCATCGCAGGAACAGCGAGCTATATTGTACAAGCTTCAGTCGTAGGCTACACCATACAATATGCGATATTGACCATAGAAATAGCAGGCAAAACTACTGCTCCAGGGTCGGTCACAAACCTCGTCATAAACGCAGATAATATAGAAGGATTTTCTTTTCCTGTACAGTGGGATGCTCCCGTAGAGACGGGTACAGGGTTGAGTGGCGCAGCACTCCTTCCTTCGGAGATTGGCTACCGTATCTATTATCTTGCAGGAAGCGCAGACGAGACAAGGCCGAGCGCAGAATCAATAAGACAAAACAATAGCTCTCGAACTCAAGAGTTGTTGTTAGGAGTTACGAGCACAATAGTTGCGAACCTAGAGCCTGGAACCCGTTATTTCGTAGTGGTAGTAAGTTATAATTCTCTTGATCCGCAGCTAGAGACAGTATCAGACGAGGCAGTAGAGGCAAGCACCAATGCAAATCTCGAAGGAGACCTGTCTTACGATGCGAGTTATGAGTTTTCAGTCGGATCCGATGAAACCATTAATCCCACCGGCACCCCAAACATACCGGATACCGACACGAGTGGTGAAATCATACGTTATAGCATAAGAAGAAGTTCAGGTGCAATGTTTGACCCCGAACCGAGCATAGCCGAGGGTACTGGTATAATCACGGTTAGCCAGGCTATTAGTCAAGGAGGTACAGCGATTTTCGTGGTACAGGCATCGGCACTAGGCTACATCACACAGGAAGCGAGTCTAACTATAAAAATAGTAGGCAGTGGTGTGAGTACTGCCCCAGGAGCTCCCACAGGTCTAGACGTAAGTGTAATAACGAGTTCTGTTTTTGTAGTGAACTGGGATGCCCCCACAGATTTTGGTATAGATTCGGATGGCGCAGCACTCCTTCCTTCGGAGATTGGCTACCGCGTCTATTATCTTGTAGGAAGCTCAGGTGAGACAGCACCGACTGCAGAATCAATAAAGCAGAACGCTGGCTCCCAGACCCAAGATTTCCCAGGAATTACGAGCACAACGATTACGGGGCTAGAGCCCGGAACCCGTTATTTCGTGACGGTTGGAAGTTACAATCCTTCTGATTCGAACCTAGAGACAGTGTCAGACGAAGTAGTAGAGGCAAGCACTCCTGCAATCACATTGGATTTTGAAGGAACTCTATTGTATGACAAAAGGCATGAGTTTTTCGTGAGATCCGATGACACCATTGCGCCCACAGGCATTCCAAGCACACTGAGTAGCGATAGCGTACGTTATAGCATAGCAAGAAGAGAGGGCACGGTGTTTAGTACTAAACCAAGCATAGCCGAGGGCACTGGCATTATCACAGTCAGTCAGATAGACAATATAGGAATAGCGACCTACGTGGTACAGGCATGGTTCCCAGGCTACAACATACAGGAAGAGATACTGACCATAGAGGTGATAAGTAGAGCTACCGCCCCAGGAGAGGTCACAGGTCTAACCATAGACACAGACAATGTAGATGTCTCTTCTTTTCCGTTGCAGTGGACCGCCCCTGCAGAGACGGGCACAGAGTTATATGGTGTAGCACTCGATCCTACAGAGATCGGTTACCGCATCTACTATCTTGCGGGAACCCCAGGCGAGACAGCGCCGACCGCAGAATCCGTGAGACAAAACCCCGACACTCAGACCCAAGAGTTGCTAGGGCTTACGGACACAATAATCACAGACCTAGAACAAGACACTCGTTATTTTGTAACGGCAGTAAGTTACAATTCTTTTGATCTGCAGCTAGAGACAGTGTTAGACGAAGTAGTTGAGGTAAGCACCAATGCAACCCCAGTAGATTTCGTAGGAACTCTGTCGTATAACGAAAGGTATGAGTTCGGAGTGGAACCCAGTAATACCATTACCCCCACTGGCACCCCAAGCATACCGGGTAGCGACAGCATACCGGGTGGCGACAGCATACGTTATAGCATAACAAGAACCAATGGTGTGGAGTTAGATCCTGAACCAAGCATAGCCGAGGATACTGGTATTATCACGGTCATCCAGACCAGAAATATAGGTGAAGCGACCTACATGGTACAAGCATCGGCTCCGGGCTACATCACACAGAAAGCGAGGCTAACCATAGAGATAACAGGTGGAGCTGCTACTGCCCCAGGAGGCATCACAGACCTAGCCCTAGACGCCACTGCTACAGAGAACATTTCTTTGACGGTGCAGTGGACTGCCCCTACAAATACTGGCTCGAATTTGGATGGCTCAGCACTTGATGCTTCGGAAGTTGGCTACCGCGTCTACTACATTACAGGGGTCCCCGGAGCCAAGCCTACTTCAGAAGCAATGAGGCAAGACCCCGATGTTCAAACTCAAGAATTCGTAGGGGTTGCGAAAGCAAAAATTACGGGACTACTGAGGAGCCAACGTTATTATATTACGGTAGAGAGTTATAATCCTTTTGATCTGCAGAAAAGCACTGCAGTAACCCGAGTAATTGGGGCAAGTACCTATTCAAATTTATTTTATTTTGTAGGGTCCGTGTCGTACGAAGCAAGGTATGAATTTCCTTTAGGATCTGATGAGACCATTACTCCCAATAGTTTACCATCCTTAGCGAGTTCGGACCCGAGGGATGAAGGAATAATAGGTTATTCCATAGAAAACAGTAGTATTTATACTGTTCAAAATTTAGCGACCATAAACGAGAAGGGTGTTATCTCGGTCAACAAGATTGAGCGACTAGGAGAAAGGACCTACATTGTAAAAGCACTAGCTGCAGACTACAGGGCAGTGAGCACGAATGTAGTTATTAGCATCGTAGAAGCGATTCCTTTCGAAGGAGTCCTATCGTACAAAGAAAATTATGCGTTTGCTGTAGGATCTGAGGAGATCATTACGCCTGTCTCTTTTCCGACCAAACCGGACACCGATATGAGCAACAAAAACATACGTTATAGCATAGAAAGAGTTAGTGGCTATGCGAATGATTTTGAAATAGTCTTGGGCGAAAACGGCATGGTCACGGTCAGTTCGTCCTCCTACGTAAGAAGAGACACGTATGGTTCTTACATTGTACGAGCATCGCTCCCGGGCTATGCCACACAAGAGGCAGATCTAGATGTCATTCTTCTTAGAGAAGAAAACGTTCTTGCGGGCACGTATTATAGCGGGCCTATGCGAACGGACGATACTATACTTGGGCAAGCCATAGAGGATAGTGGAGATTTCTCCTTAGCAAACGATGATGTAATTCTTACTGTCTACGGTCTTTCTAACGGTGAATACAACGTACATTTTGGGTCTGAGGCAGACAACTATAGTGAAAGCCATCAGAGGGAAGTAATCGGTGGAAATCTAGAACTACTGAAGTCAGACCTTACAACGAACTCGTTTCCTTTTGTAGATGGAGCGGTGATAGGTATATCGGGATCAGATATTGTAGGCATAAAGCGTGTGGCAACGTATCGTCCATCGAATATATATAATGATCAAGATCTGCAAGCGATGAGAAAAGATTTGACCCGAGACTACGTACTACAGAACAACATAGGATTTCCGGGCATAGAGACGAGTAATTATGAGGCAGTAGGCGATGACATCAATCCGTTTACAGGAAGCCTTGATGGTGCAGGTTATAGCATACTGGATATAAAGATAGTAAGTTCAGCAAACTACCAAGGACTCTTCGGAGTGGTGGAAGCAGACTCGTCAGACACAATAGCAGTCCAGAATCTTACGCTAGACAGTCCTGAAATCGCAGGGGAGGCCTATGTGGGATCTCTTGCAGGCTGGTTAAGGAAAGGCGCGGTGAACGACGTAAGAGTAACTGGTTCAAAAATCTACGCAAGCGACGTTGACCTATTGCTCCCTTATGATCTGCCTGATACTTCCAAAATCGAAATCAAGATAGAGGTAAGAGGTAGCGTTAACATAGATGGAACTGATTATGGCTATGGAGGAGGGCTTATTGGTCGTGCAGGAACAAGTACAACGGGCATACAGGTAAGAATACAGAACACGAGCTCGGAGGTGTCAGTAGTCGGATCGGGAGCAAACTCGAATCAAATTGGTGGTCTTATAGGAGAAATGGGTAGTGATGTTGTGTTGACGGAAAGTTATGCGACAGGACATGTGGCAGGAACTAACAATAAAGTAGGGGGTCTTGTAGGCGAGAACAGTGGTGTTGTGATAGGCAACTATGCAACTGGGTCTGTATTGGGAAGAGGTAGCGAAGCAGGAGGTCTGGTAGGCAAGAACAGTGGCACTGTGGTAGGCTATGCAACTGGACTGGTGAAAGGAGAAGGCACCATTTTAGGAGGCTTGGTTGGTCTCAATAGTGGTATTGTGACAGGCTATGCGACTGGATCGATATTAGGTAGTCAGAATGCAGGAGGTCTAGTGGGCTTCAATAGTGGCATTATGACAGGCTATGCGATTGGATCAGTAAGCGGAAGCGACAACATAGGAGGCTTGGTTGGGTTTAATAGTGATGGCACTGTAACAGGTTATGCACGAAGTATCGTAAGACGAAACAGTGGAACGAATACTACTGTTGGAAAGACGGTCGGTCTACTCGCTGGAACAGACGAGGCTGTCATAAGTTATAATTCAATGACTGAGAGCAAGCTCTACGACGGGGAAGAAGGAACAACCGTGCTGGCGGACGTGACTGGAATCGATGGTGTCGCAGTGACTATTGCTAGTGCAACGGAAGCGGACTTCTCGGATTTTTCCTTTGGCACTACATATGATGAATGGACATGGGTAGAGGACGGCAAGTGGCCAGCGATAAACATTGGTGAATTCAATCCCGCTGCCGAACAGCCACTAGACCCGCTGGCGAGCAGCCGATAGATCCGTAGCGCGTAGCGCGAGTGGGCGAGTGGGCGAGTGGGCGGGTGCGGGTCGTAGTGTGGTGTGCCCGCCCGCGCAGACTACGGTCGGCGCAGACTACAGCCAGCGCAGCCTACAGCCAGCGCAGCCTACAGTACAAGCACACAAAGAAACTCTCAAAACATACTATAATAAAAGTAATATACGCCATCCCGTTAGGTTATCACGCCTAGTCAGACATGGTGCACGGCGAGCGGCGCAGACTACGGTCGGCGCAAACTACGGCGTTTAGCCACAAAGGAGTACTATATGACAAGACAAAACAAGACACACAAAGAAACACACGGCAAAGCGACAGGCAGCAAGCCCAGAATCTCGGAAGCAAGAACAAGCACACGCTTGCTTTCCCCAATTCTCCTTCTGCTCGGATCCTTAATATTCGGATCAATACTCCTTGCGTTCTCCTGTGCTCCCGCCACTCCCGCTGTGGATGGAGGAGGCACTACTGACCCTGTCGCCACTGCCCCAGGAGCTCCCACAGGTCTAGCCATAGACAGCACGCGCACAGACAGCACTTCCTTTGTGGTGCAGTGGGTCGAACCCACCAACAAAGGCACGAGGGCAGATGGCACAGCACTCCTTCCTTCGGAGATTGGCTACCGCATCTACTATCTTGCAGGAATTGCAGGTCAGACAAAACCGGACGCAGAGTCAGTCAAGCAAGATCTCGACACCGAAACCAAGGAAGTCAAAGACACAGATGTTACGAGCACAACGATTGGAGGGCTGTTGCCAAACACACTCTACTTCGTAACGATAGCGAGTTACAACACGACGCTTGTAACACAAGCATCGGAGACCTTATCGAGCAAAGTGGTCGAAGAAACTACTGACACAGTCACGCTGGATTTAACCGGAACCCTTACCTATCCAGAAATGGCTCATGAATTTACCGTAGGAGTTGGTGGTAGCATTATGCCTACCGGTACCCCGGGTCCTAGTGGAGTCGCGATACGCTATGTTCTATCCCTAAGCTCAGAGACAGGGCTTGACCCTCCACCAGCCATAAACGACACTACCGGAGTCATCACGATCGCCTCGACAACAAGCGCAGGAGAAGCGACCTACACCGTACAAGCATCGGCAACGGGCTACAACACACCGGCGGCGGTAAGTCTCACCATTACCATTATCGAGAATACAAACGCAGACGGAGTCGGGGTAAGCACGTACTATAATAGCGAGGCTACGTACGTAATCCCTGTAATGCTTGGGCAGGCCATAGCAGATGATAGATTGTCCTTGTTTGCCATGCAAGACGATGATGCAATTCTTACCTTTTCGAATCTTATGGACGGGGAAAACTATGACATACATTTTGGAGCTGATGCAGGAAACTTTAACATGAGTCATCAAATAAAAGCCATTGATGGCATGGTAACAATGCCGAAATCAGACCTTCTAACGTACTATTTTCCTTTTTCAGATGAAGCAGTGATAGGCATATCAGGACTTGGCATCACAGGCACGCAGCATGTTGCGACGTATCTTCCCTCGAACATATACAATCACCAAGATCTACAGGCCATGAGAAATGACCTGACCCGAGATTACCTACTGAGGCAAAATATCATGTTTTCCCCTATGACTGACAGCATGGGAACGGCCATAAGCAATTACGAGGCGGTAGGGAGCGAAGGCGAAGGCAATAGGTTTACAG
>JACSEG010000069.1_pt1 | contig 19270 bp, 6 predicted proteins | sample 8225521 | NCBI WGS metagenome assembly JACSEG01 (sample SAMN15705060, study PRJNA637333) | viral metagenome | isolation source: viral RNA from sea star tissue | host: Pisaster ochraceus | place: USA:Santa Cruz | collected 2018
TCCGTAAGCTAAGGTGCCCCCATCAAAAGTTCCTATTGCAACAACAATCTCTACTTCCACTGTTTGGGTATTATAGCCCGTTGCTGATGCGGTTACCATGTAGGTTGCTGTTCCTTCGGTGCTAATCGCACCGACTGTGATTACGCCATCTTCGCCTACGGTCGGTAGAGGGTCAAAATCGTCCCCAGTGTCTTTGACGATCTTATAGCTTATGGGGCCGCCGCTGTTACCGCCAGCTGGTATCGATAGAGTGCCGTCAGCTGTGGGTGAAATGGTGCCACTAGATCCTACGTTGAACGAGTACGTATCTCTTCCGTAAGCTAAGGTGCCCCCATCAAAAGTTCCTATTGCAACAACAATCTCTACTTCCACTGTTTGGGTATTATAGCCCGTTGCTGATGCGGTTACCATGTAGGTTGCTGTTCCTTCGGTGCTAATCATCGCATCGACTGTGATTACGCCATCTACGCCTACGGTCGGTAGAGGAGTAAAATCGTCCCCAGTGTCTTTGACGAGCTCATAGCTTACGGTGCCGCTACCGCCAGCTGGTATAGATGGAGTGCCGTCAGCTGTGGGTGAAATGGTGCCACCAACTCCTGGCAAAAGCGAATACGATGACTCTGCATACGCTAAGGTCCCATCAAAAGTTCCTGCTGCAATAATAATCGTTACTGTCGCTGTTTGGTCAGTGTAGCCCATTGCTGATGCGGTTATCGTGTAGGTTGCTGTTCCTTCGGTGCTAATCGCAGCGAATGTAATAACGCCATTTTCGTTTATTGTCGGTTGAAGGTCAAAATCTCCCACAGAGCTTTTGTCGATCATATAACTTATGGAGCCGCTAACGCCAGCTGGTATCGATGGAGTGCCGTCAGCTGTGGGTGAAATGGTGCCACCAGATCCTGGCAAAAACGAATACGATGACTCTGCATACGCTAGGTTCCCGTCTAAGTTTCCTGTCGAAATAACAATAGTTACTGTCGCTGTTTGGTCATTATAGCCATCTGCTGATGCGGTTATCGTATAGGTCGCTTCTCCTTCAGTACTAATCGCACCGACTGTGATTACGCCATTTTCGTCTACGGTCGGTAGAGGAGTAAAATCTGCCCCAGTACTTTTGGCGATCGTATAGAGTATGGTGCCGCTACCGCCTTCTGGTATCGATGGAGTACCAGTAGGTGTGGGTGAAATGGTGCCAACAGATCCTTCGTTGAACGAGTAACTTTCTCTTGCATACGCTAGAGTCCCGTCTAAATTCGGCGTGGTTGCAACTTTAGTGTCTACGTAGTATACATCTGATGCTGTTTCTAGTCCCTCATTGAAAGTATTGTAGCTTGCTACCGTTACAAAATAACGAGTTACTGATTCTAGATTTTCAATCGTTATGCTTGTATCTCCTGCGGCTACTAGAATTTGGGTGCCACCTTCTATGACTGATGCTGCGATAGGCAATGGCTCGTCTGTGGTTCCGGTTCCTGCAAGATAATAAATGCGGTAGCCGACCTCTGCAGGCATTAGCACGGTGCCGTCTTCTTTCGTGCCCGTCTCTTCAGGGGCAGTCCAGCTTACCTCAAAAGAAGTACTGCTTACCTTCGCTATGTCTATGGTTACGCCTGTGGCAGCCCCAGGAGCAGTAGACTCGTCCGTAACTACTACGGGAGCACATGAAGCCGCAAGTAGTATTACTCCAAGTAGAGTCAGGCATATGCTTGTTCTCATATTCATAAATTTTCTTTTTATTTCTTTTTGTATCATCATATTAGTTCTCCTTACAAACTATATAGTATTTATCAATGTTCATTATAGTGTTATTTTTTAGTTTAGTGTAGCTTTTTTTAGTTTTTTTTAGTGTTTTTAGCATGTTTTTTTTAGCATGGTTTTTATCATGGTTTTGGGGTTTTTAGCATGGTTTTATACTAAAGTTATGGTTCATAATGTATAATCATTCGGTTGATTAGAAAAAACGAGCACTAAGAACAAAAACGAGCACTAAGAACAAAAACAAGTGCTAAGAACCACAATAGAGAACACAGCCGTATTACGGGTTATACTACAGAAATTTACGCGAGGCAGACAAATATATAGACAAGTATCAAGTTTATAGACAAGTCTATTGACGATCGACCGGCTGGTCGGCCGCGAGCTTGATTTCACCGATATTAATCGCAGGCCATTTGCCGTCCTCTAGCCATGTCCAGCTTCCTCGTACAGAGTCGTCAAAAGTAAAGAGAGCAAACACATCTTGCATCGTTGACATATCAACGGTCACTGCAGTGCCACCTTCTCCGGTCGTGCCATCCACCACGTTTGTTCCTACTACTCCATCGTAGATCTGGCCCTCGAATGCTGAACTATCGTCTGAATGATAGATTTTCAACGTTACGTCTCCTACTTTGCGTCCAATTACCTTTCCAAAAGTAAGTGCCCCTCCACCTCTTCGTCTCACAATATTTCGTGCATAGCCTGTCGCATGCCCTCGAGCAATTCGAGAAATGTATCCCACGAGCCCCCCTACATCTGCATCTCCTGTCACGTTTCCGGTCGCATAGCCTGCCACAGAAGAAAGACTAAGACCCACCAAGCCTCCTACATTCCTCTCTCCTGACACGTCTCCGGTTGCATAGCCTACCGCTGTCGCAGAGCCCCACAAGGAACCCACCAGACCCCCTGTGCCCTCACTAGCCTCATTATACAATGAAGTAGTATTGCCCCGTACAGATCCTGTCGCATAGCCTGTTACAAGACCGCTACTGTAACCAACCAATCCCCCTACACTTCCTTGTCTTCCTGATACGTCTCCGGTTGCATACCCTGCCACAGTACTAAGGTTATCACTCTCCCCTACCAGTCCCCCTATATTTCTATTTCCTGTCACATCTCCGGTCGCATAGCCTGTTACCGTATTTCTAGAATCAGTGTAACCCTTGCTGGAGCCCACCAAACCTCCTATACTAGCGTTTCCTGACACGTCTCCGGTTGCATAACTATCTTCAAGAAAGGTTTCTTCAATTCTTCCTACAAGACCACCAACATAATCCACTCCAAAAACTCGTATCTCTGAGCTTGTGTTCAGTATTTTTACTCGTGGACTTGCCGCTCCGAGAGTTCTCGCTGGTCCATATGTTCTAAGTGATCTTCCCGCAAAACCAACAAGCCCTCCTGCATGTTTACCTGCATGATCATCTCCATGATCACCATTTGCACTTATTATACCTGCAGAAACATTACTGACTTCTACTCGTACATCCTGTATCGTGCCCTGTATCATCCAGCCTACGAGAGCTGCACTGTATCCCCCCCCCATGATCTTAAAATCTCTTAGCACAAGATTCTCTGCTATCACAGCATTGGCTGAGTTTTTTATTACTATTCCAAAGAGCCCTTGATACAAGATTTCTGGACTGTTTATCTTTAAACCTACGATGCTATGGCCCATACCATCGAGGGTTCCCCTAAACGGATTGTCCCCAGTACCCACTGTCTTGAAATTACTTACGACTACACCATCATTCATAGTGGAAAAATTAATATCATTCTGTAGTACGTAGTTTCGGTATAGGCCGTTTCTCATGGCTTGTAGGTCATGGTGGTTGTATATGTTTGATGAAAAATACGTAGCTATATGCTGTGTGCCCGTAAAACTAGATCCCGATATACCTATCGCTGCTCCATTTGTAAAAGGAAACGAGTTAGCCCCAGTGTTCAGTTCTGATTTTAGTATTACTATGAATCCAGTGTCTGTTGCTGCCTTCTGGTAGCTCTCCGCAAAGGCACTTTCCGAAGATCCAAAGTATATGGTATACATTGTTCCACTTGCAAGCCCAGCGATAGTGAGAATTGCATCATCGTCTTCTAAAGAGAACTCACCACTATCTTTTATGGCTGGCCCAAGAGCTAGAGGGAGTGTTGCCGTTGCCCTGTCTGCAGGGAGCACCACACTTGCACTACTATAGTACGTGTTCATCACAACACTATTTTCAATGTTGTTCAAAGTGATACTCAAGGTCACTTCCTGTGGATTATACAAGGTCACTTCCTGTGGATTATAATAGTCGGCTATCGATGCTTGTACGACATAGGTCGCCGTTCCTGTATCGCTAGTTGCTCTGATCGTGATAACGCCATCATCTGGATTTATAATCGGCTCAGGGACAAACGTTGAGCCAGTGCTTTTTGTTAGGCTGTATTGTATGAACAAGTTACCGCTATAGGTTTCTAATACGGACGGTATAGAGCTAGGTCTAATAGTACGGTCAAACCCTGTAAAAAACTCATCCGATAGATCGTAAGATAGGGTTCCTACAAAATCATCTCTAATAACGATGGTTAGCTTCGTATACTGTGTGGTGTAACCTGGAGCAGATGCTTGTACAGAGTAGTCGGCTCTCCCTGCTACAGTCGAGTTGACCGTGATATCGCCATTATCTGTGTTTATGCTTGGTGCGGGACTAAAATATACATTCGTAACTCCTTCTAGTCTATAGCGTATGTTTATGCTACCAGGATCAGAACCAGGAAAGGTCGGAGTAGAGACGGGGCTGATAGTGGTCTCGATCCCTGTAGTAAACTCATCACGCACTTCTTCTCCGTAGCTTAGTATTCCTACAAAACTTGTTGGATCTACATCAGTAGTTGCTTCGACTACTTCGTCTGATGCTGTTTCTAGTTTTGCAAAAAGATTGTGACTCACTACCGTTACATAGTAGCTTGTGCTCGGTGCCACTTTCGAAATTTTTGCTTCAGAAACTCCTCTAAACGGTTGATTTTTAGCATTAGAGTCTTTCCTGATTGATGCTGCACTCGGTGGACTTTCCTGCTCTGTGGTTTTTGCAAGATAATAGACGCTATAACCAACTTCTTCGGACTCGAGTATGGTTCCGTCCGTCTTTGTGCCTGTCTCTGTGGGAACGCTCCACTGTACCGTAAAAGAAGTGCCATCTACATCAGCTACCGCTAGGTCTGTGATTGCGTCTGGGGCAGTTCCTGTCGCAATAGTGGCTGGAGCACACGAAGCTGCGAGTAGTACTACTAATCCAACGACAAGAGTCGTGGTTGTCATAATTGCAGTAGTCAAAGTTGCGTGCGTGCGTGCTCGTGGGTTTCTGAGTCTACCGTGTGCTTCTTTTTGTGCTTTCATAATAATATTCCTTTGTACGTATTTTTTATTATAGTGTGTCATAACATATTTTTCAATACTTAAAATCATCATACTACTGGTACACTGGCTGATCGATCGCGGGCTTAATATCGTCACCGATGTTTTTTGCAGGCCATCTGCTATTGCCAACCCATGTCCATTGACCAGCTGCTGTGCCAAAGACAAAGTCAATAAACACTGTTTGTGTTGCCCTAGCAATGTTTATTGTGGCTCCTCTGGATCCAGTTGTGCCTGTCAATTCGGTTGTACCTTCAGATCCGTCATAGATTCTGCTCTCCGTCCTTAAGGTGCTTCTCGAACTAAAGATCTTGTCTGAACGTTTTTCGTCTAAGCCGATCACTGCTCCAAAAGTAAGACTCGTTCCGCTAGATCTGCGTATGTTACCTCGCGCATAGCCATATACAGTGTTTTTGTTGTTTCCTACCAAACCACCTACGTTACTAACTCCTTTTACATCTCCCTTTGCATACCCTTGCGCATTATATCTATTGGTTCCCACCAAGCCACCTATGTCATTCGTTCCTGTCACGTTTCCGGTCGCATAGCCAACCACAAAATAAGCGTTGTCTCCTACTAAACCTCCTAACATATTATCTCCTACCACCGATCCAGTTGCATAGCCATATACGGTGTCTTTGTTGTTTCCTACCAAGCCACCTACAGTATGATTGCCTGTTACAGTTCCTGTTGCATACCCTTCTGTGACATAACTATTATATCCCACTAAGCCTCCCACAGTATGGTCTCCTTCTGTAAATCCACTTGCATGCCCCTTTACAGTACCGCCATTGTACCCTACCAAGCCTCCTATGGCATCACCGCTTCCGCTTACATATCCTGTCGCATAGCTCAATGATATCATGCTATCAATGTCAGCATCTTTGTCGATATCACCATTGCGTCCCACCAAACCGCCGATACTGCTGACTCCCGATACATCTCCAGTTGCGTATCCTGATGACACGATATTATTATTGTATCCCACCACACCGCCGACATTCTTGGTTCCTGACACAGCTTCCACTGAATTGCTAGAAAACACCTCGCCACTATTGTGTCCTACCACTCCCCCCACATTGTCAATACCTGTTACGATTCCCCTCATAGAGCCTGCCTCCACGGTTCCGTTGTTTTCACCAACCAAACCACCTACGTTATTGTTTCCTCGTATCGATCCTCTTACATAACTGTCTGTCAATGTAGTGTCAGGGCCCATCCATCCTATAAGACCGCCAATTTGATCTGAACTCGTTCCCGATCCCACAACCGCTGTCTGTGAACTCACATTCAGTATTTTTACGTATGTGTCCAGTCCGTCTGTTAGCTCAGGTCCCACACGTCCAAAAAGACCTCCTCCGTAACCCATGCCAATTACTTCTATCTTTCCTGCGCCAGGAGTACTAACTTCTACGCGTACATATTCTACCTTGCCTTTCTTGAGCCAGCCTGCAAAAGAACCCACAACGTCGTTTCCCGTGATCTTGAAATCTCTGATCACAAGATTCTGTATTACTATTGTATCGCCTATATCGACTGTATCGATTTCGCCAACTTCGACTATACTAATTTCGTCTACTGCCTCTATTACTCCAAATAGACCTAGATTACTGCCGGTGCCTTCTATCTCTACGCCCACTATACTATGGTTCGCACCATCAAGGCTGCCCGTAAACGGATCGCTGTTACTTCCCACTGCTTCGTAATTGCTTGCGCTTTCGCTGGCAGGAGGAAACTCGATATCTCTCTTTAGGATGTAATCTCGATCTAGGTCTTTCCTCATGGCTTGCAAGTCTTGATAATTGTATATGTTCGATGGAAAGTACGTCGCTATATGCTGCGCCTCCACAACACCCGACCCCGATATACCTATCACTGCTTCTTCTACAAAAGGAAAAGAGTTCGTTGCTAATTCTGATTTCAGTAGTTGCAGACTGCCGTTTTCGACTCTTTTCTGAAAGCTCCTGCTATAGTTTTCTCCATCTACTCCAAAGTGAAAGGTATACAATTCGTCATCCTTGAGATCTAAGATAGTGAGTACCGCAGCATCGTTATCCAATGAAAACAACCCGTCATCTCTTATGGACTGCCCAATTTCTATAGGGACCATGTCCGTTGGCTCGCTGTAGTACATGCTCACTCGTATCATCTCTTCATTAATAATGACGATGTCCATTGTTGCTTCTTGTGTGATATAACCTTCTGCGAATGCTCGTACAACGTAGGCTGCGGTTCCTACATCTGCAATCGCATTGACTGTGATTATGCCATTGTTTTCGTTTATGGCTGGTTTAGGGGTGAACGCTTCACCTTCCTCTTTTTCTTTTAATGTGTATCGCACGCCTACTCCGGCAGTGCCAGCATTGGGTATGGTCGGGACAGTCGCAGGAGTAATGGTACCGCTGTTTCCCGCAAGAAAGCGATGCTCTGCACCATAGGATAGGTTTCCTGTGAAGTCCATTTTTACTATAGTTGCACTGGTGCCTACCTCGACCACTTCGACATCTTCATTTACTTCTGTTTCTAATTCTAGTTCTGACTCTGTTTCTGACCCTGTTTCTGACTCTAGTTCTGACAAGATATGATAACCTGTTGTCATTACGAAATAACGTGTGCCCAGTTCTAGTCCTGTAATTGTTGTGCTTGTAACACCTTCCGTCTCTGTTTGAGTTTGGGTGTTGGGGTTTTGCTTGATCAATTCTGCGGTAGGCACTTGCTGGTCTGTTGTTCCTGCAAGATAGTAGACGCGGTAGCTGATCTCGCTATTACTAAGTGATTCTCCGTTTCGCCTTGTGCCTGTCTTTGCGGGGGGTTCCCACTGTACTATAAAAGAATCATTCTCTACCCTCGTTCTGTCTATGGCTAGCTCTGTAACTGCTCCTGGGGCAGTAGACCTATCTACTATTTCTATGGTTATCGTCATTCTCTGTGTGTTGTAGCCTGTGGCTTCTGCTCGTACGACGTAAGTTGCCATCCCTACAGTTGTAATCGGACTGATCGTAATTACTCCACTATATATGTCTATAGATGGTGCAGGATCAAAATATGCGCCGTCTATTCTGTCTATATAATAGTCTATGCGACTACTCGTGCCGGTATCGGTATCGGGTATGGTCGGAGTAGTCTTGGATATAATGATGTTTCGGGTTCCTACAAAAAACAGGTGTGCTGCGTCATAGGTCAGGCGGTCTCCTTCGAAATCCATTTCCCGTACACTGAAATTGATATCAGTTTTTACTTCAGCCATCTCGTCTGTTGCTGTTTCTAGCTGCGCAAAAGAATTGTAACTTGTTACTGTCACAAAATAGAGGGCTCCCGCTTCTAGTCCTGAAATTTCTGTGTTCACGACTCCTTTTACCTCTGTATATTCCGCACTAGAACTCTGCTTGATATACTCTGCCGTTATTGGTTCTGCATTGGGGGGGTCTGTGTTGGGGTCTGTGTTGGGAAAGTTTGCTTGACTCTCGGTGTCTGCAAGATAAGCACTTTCTGCAAGATAATAGACGCGGTAGCTGATATCGCCAAAGCTGAGTGATGTTCCGTCTAGTTTTGTGCCTGTCTCTTTGGGGGGTTCCCACTGTATCACAAAGGAAGTACTGTCTATACTTGCTGGGGCTATGAATAGATCTGTGACTGCTCCGGAAGCAGATCCGCCAACACTCACGACACGTTGGGAACACGAAAATGCGAGTAGTATTGATCCAACAACAAAGAGTATTGGTCTTATGCGTGTTCCCAGATTTCTAAGTTTGTTTTGCATTATGCGTGCTCCTTCGTCTTATGCTTATTCCCAGATTTCTAAGTTTGTTTACGTTTCTTAATACTTCTTCTTACTATAGTTCATTATACTATTTTACACTATTTATGGAATCATTTTTCAATAGTATTTTAGTGTTTTTTAGTACTTTTTTAGTGCTTTTTTGACGCGTTTTTGGTGCGTTTTTGGTGCGTTTTTGGTGCGTTTAAAAAACGTTTAAGAGTAGTTTGTCTCTCCCACACTATTGCGGGTGCCTGCCCGTAGTGTGCCTGCTCGCGTTCTCGATAATGGTAATTCTGAGTGTCATTTCCTGTGCTCTGTAGCCATCTGCTGATGCCTGTACACGGTAGCGAGCTGACCCCGTGTTTGTTGCCGAACTGATCGTGATGACTCCACTGTCGTCGTTGGCGATGGTCGGTTCTTCGGGCATAAGCCCTATGTCCGTGACTTTTGTGAGACTGTAGTTTATGGTACCGCCACCAGTACCGCCACCGGGGATTGACGGGGTGTCGGTGGGCATGATAGTGCCGCCAAGTCCTGCACGAAACTCATACGCTATTTGTCCATAGACAAGGCTTCCTTCAAAATCCGGTTTATGAACGATAATGGTGATCATCACGTCATGTGTTATGTAGCCTTCCGCTTTTGCTTGTATAAAATAGTGAGCTAACCCTGTGTTTGTTGCCTGGTCGATCGTGACGACTCCGCTATTATTTATACTCGGTGCAGGGATAAACATTGTGCCCTCCCTTATTGTTAGACTATAGCGTATCATAACTCCTCCGGCGACTCCAGCATCGCCACTGGGTATTGACGGGATACTGATAGGCATAATGGTACCGCCAATCTCTACAACAAACTCATGATTCGCTTTTCCGTAGTTTAGACCTCCGTCTAAACTCGGCATGACTGTGCCGATGCTTACTACTGTCATTTCGTCTGGTACTGTCTCTTGTTTTGTAAAAAAATTATAACTTGTTGCTGTTACAAAATAATGGGTTTCTGGTTTTAGTTCTGTGATTCTTACTTGGGACACCCCCGTTACTTCCCGAATCTTGGTATCGTCTAAATTTTGCCTGATTGATTCTGCACTCGGTGTTGTCTGGACCGCACTTTCTTCAAGGTAATAAATGCGGTAGCGAACTTCGTCAGATCTTAGTGCAGTTCCATCTGGTTTTGTGCCTGTCTCTAAGGAGGCATCCCACCTTACTATAAAAGAAGTACTGTCTATGCTCGTTCTGTCTATGGTTAAGTTTGTGATTGCTCCTGGGGCAGTCCCCCCACTTCCCCCGTCTGGGGTGTCCGGGCCGTCCGGAGTGTCTGGGGTGTCCACACCGTCTGGAGTGACCACACTGGCTGGGGTACACGAAGCTGCGATCAGTGTTGATCCGATGGCAATCATAGAGAAGCTGACAAGCACCGCAACCAGCATTGGGCTGACAAGCACCGCAACCAGCATTGGAGAGCGTGCGAATGATTTTTGGCTGTGAGTTTTGCTGTATTTTTGGCTGTGAGTTTTTTCGTGAATTGTCATAAAGTGCTCCTTTCTTTTTGAGCGTAGCTTCGTGCTACACCTGCTAACTTTTTATCCGCAGTACGAGCTTGTCGTGCTACACCTGCTAACTTTTTATCCGCAGTACGAGCTTGTCGTGCTACACGGGCGTTGTGCCACAGTTCTACGGATAGCTCCACAGACAGTTCTACGGATTGATCGGCTGCTCGCTCGCAGGCTTTATCTCGTCACCGATGTTTATCGCTGGCCACTTGCCGCCAACCCATGTCCATTCACCTAGATCAGTGCCGAAGGTAAGCCCCGCCGTGAAAACCGCTTGTGCTGTTGTACCATCAACGGTTACCGGAGTGCCATTGACTCCAGACATGTCCGTTAACGTGGTTGTTCCTGTAGTTCCGTCATAGACCTTACTCTCGGACATTGAATTATAGGCTACGTACATATTCCTCGAGTCGCCCAACCCAACTATCTTTCCAAAGTTAAGGAACGACCTTCCGTCAGATCGTCTTACAACACCTCGTGCATAACCCGACACAGCGCTACTGTAATTACTACCAATCAAGCCTCCTGTAGTAGCGTTTCCTCTTGCGTCTCCTGTCGCATAGCCAGACAAGGTGCCACCATTCATACCTACTAAGCCTCCCACAAGCATGTCTCCTATCACATCTCCTGTCGCATAGCCTATCAAGGTGCCACGATTAGTACCCGCCAAGCCTCCTATGCCATCACCCCTTCCTGTCACCGGTCCGATCGCATAGCCTGTTGCCCTGCTATTATTAGCACCCACCAAGCCTCCTATGTTGTCCTCTCCTCTTACAACTCCCGTTGCGTAACCGGTCACATGACCTGTCAAAGTGGAGTTAATACCTACCAAGCCTCCTACTGTATTTTTTCCCGTTACCATTCCTGTCGCATACCCTGACAAAGAACCTTCATTGCCACCAACCAAGCCCCCTATGCCATCACCGCTTCCTCTCACCAATCCATTCGCGTATCCTGACACGTTGCCTTTGTTGTACCCTACCAAACCTCCCATGGCGCCCCCCTCTCCTGTCACATCTCCAGTCGCATAACTTTCTGTCAAAACAACATTCTTACCTATCTCTCCTGCAAGACCACCAATTCGATCTGTATACATTCCTAATCCAATAACTTTTACTTCCGAGCTTGTGTTCTGTATTTTTATTTGTATGTCTTGTGTGCCGGTCTTTGCCGCACGACCGACAAGACCTCCTCCAAAACCATACTTAACTGTATCTATAAGAGTATGATCAATTATTTCTACCTTGCCAGCATCGGGAGAACTGACTTCTACACTGACATTGTTTATCGTTCCTTTCCTGATCCAGCCTGCGAGGGATCCTACATAGGCGTTCGCCTTGATCTTGAAGTCTCTGAGCACTAAGTTATTGGCTATCGCTGTATCGGCTGTGCTTGCTTCCATTACTCCAAAGAGTCCTTGGTAGTTATTGGTACTTTCTATCTGTACGCCCGTTATGGTATAGCCTGCACCATTAAGACTTCCTCTAAATGGTTTATCTGTCGTGCCCATATCATCTGTCGTGCCTATAGCCTCAAAATTACTTGTGCCCGCACCCACAGGAGGAAATACAATATCATTCTTTAATACATAGTCTTTCGTTAGGTTCCGTCTCATGGCCTGTAGGTCTCGATGGTTGTATATATTCGATGGAAAATACGTAGCTACGTGTTTTATGTCTGTAGGGTCCGAGCCTGATATGCCCATCACTATTCCATTTCCAAAAGGAACAAAGCTGTTCGCTAATTCTACTTCACTTTTCAGTATTGTTATGGCTCCGCCAGTAGCCATCTTCTCGTAGCTCTGTATACCACTATAGTCACCTGCCTCAAGTCCAAAGTGCAAGTTGTGTTTCCCGTCCATAAGATTCGAAATAGTAAGAACTACATCACTGTTTTCTAGGGAGAACATGCCTTCATCTACTATGGCTTGTCCAAGCTCTACGGGCAGCATGTCCGTTGCAACACTATTATGATACGTACTTACCCGAAGCAGATCTTCATTTACACTGACAGGAGTACACGAAGCTGCAAGCAACACCAATCCAAACACGGCAAGCACAATGACGACAAGCACCGAAAGCACGGTAGAGCCGACAAGCGTGCTACTCGCCGTTCGCGTGCTACTCGCCGTACTCGCCGTTCGCGCACTACTCGCCGTACTCGCCGTTCGCGCACTACTCGCCGTACTCGCCGTTCGTGCACTACTCGCGATTGAGGGATCCTGAAAGCACTCGTTCGCTCGCGGGGTCCTGAGTTTGCCTTGCGTTTTTTTGTGTATTGTCATATCGTGCTCCTTCTTGACCATGAGGTTCCTTACTATTATAGTATATCGTAATATAGTATATCGTAACATTTAGAACTGCACTACAAGTGTGCGCGTTCTACGGGTCTATCAGGTCTATCGGCTGCTCGCTTGCAGGCTTGATCTCGTCACCGATGTTTATCGCTGGCCACTTGCCGTCTGCTACCCATGTCCATGGACCCAGATTATTTTCGGCATCTCGCTCGGGAGCAAACACAAAGTCAGCAAACACCGCTTGTGCTGTTGTACCATCAACGGTTACCGGAGTGCCATTGACTCCAGACATGTCCGCTAACGCGGTTGTTCCTGTAATTCCTTCATAGACCCGGCTCTCGGACATTGAACTATAAGTTATGCTTGTTCCTTTATCTGACCCGATTACCTTACCAAAATCTGTTTTTTTTCCTTCTCCGTCATTTTGTCTTACGATATTTCGTGCGTAACCTATCACAATGCCATCACTACTCCCAACCAAGCCTCCTGTTTCGTCAAGCCCTATCGATAATCCTTTCGCATAACCTATCACCGTACCCATGCTGTTGTGCCCTACGAGCCCCCCTACACCATCGACTCCTAGTACCGATCCTGTCGCATAGCCTGTCACCGTACCCTCACTGTTGTAACCCACAAGACCCCCTACTTCGTCCCTTCCTACCACCGATCCTGTCGCATAGCCTGTCACCATACCCATGTTGCTACGACCTACCAGCCCCCCTACTTCGTTACTCCCTAGCCCTAACACTGATCCTGTCGCATACCCAGACACAATGCCCATACTGTTGTAACCTACCAGCCCCCCTATACTCTCTTTGTGTCCTCTTACCGATCCTGTTGCGAAACTTTCTGTCAGCACGACGTCACTCTCTACATGACCTACAAGACCACCAATGTAACCCGAACTTGTTTCTAAGCCAGTAACCACTACCTCCGAACTTGTGTCTCGTATTCTTACCTGTACGTTCGTTGTGCCTGTTCCTGCAAGACCCAAAAGCCCTCCTCCTAAGCCATAAAAAGATTCATCTATTTCAACAGCATCACTTACCTCTATTTTGCCTGAATTTTCACTGCTGACTTTAACGTGCACATCAACTACTGTGCCTCGCCTTACCCAGCCCGCGAGAGACCCCACAACAGCGCGCCCTTTGATTTTGAAATCTATGAGCATAAGATTCTGTGCTATTATCGTATCGGCCTCTCTTCCTTCCATCACTCCAAAGAGTCCTTGATTTCTACCGTTGTCTTCTATCTGTATGCCTGTTATACTATAGCCTGCACCATCGAGACTTCCTGTAAACATAGTGTTTCCATCGCCAACTGTCTTATAGTTATTTGCAATTCTGTTGAGAAATACTATGTTTTTCTTTAGTGTATAGTCTTGACTTAGATTTTTTCTCATGGCTTGCAGGTCTTGGTGGTTGTGTATGTTTGATGGATAATACGTCGCTATATGCAGTATATCTGTAATGCCCGGTCCTGATATACCTATCACTGCTCCATCCATAAAAGAAAAAGAGTTTTTCTTTAAATCCGATTTCGATATTTGTGTGGTTCCTCCTCTGATCAGTTTCTGATAGTCCTTATCATAGGTGCCTGCTGTAGTTCCAAAGTGTATCCTGTGTACCCCGTTCATAAAACCAGCAACGGTAATGACCACATCATCGTCTGTCAAAGAAAAGCTTCCATCATCTTCTATGGCTTGTCCAAGCTCTATAGGAAACACATTTGTTGCCATACTATGGTAAGCACTCACAAGCATTCTTTCAGCTTCATCAATAATAATAGTTAGTATTATTTCCTGTGTGTTATAGTCTACTGCCGATGCTTGTATAACGTAGCTCGCTATTCCTGCGTTTGCAATTGGTTTAATCGCGATAATACCACTACCGCTATCTATGGTCGGTTCAGGGAAAAACATTACCCCTCCTACTTTTTTTAGGACATAACGTATCTGCACATCGTTTTCGTCAGCACTTAGTACGGATGGGGTAAACTTGGGTGAAATCATTTCATCAAATCCTACAACAAACTGGTACTCTTCATCGTAATCTAGTCTTCCTACAAAGTCCGTTCCATATTCAATGATCATGTTGGCTGAAGCACACGAAACTGCTAGTAGTATTAATCCAAGTGTGAGAACGACAGGCACAGCAGTCAGAATTGGGGGACTTACTCCTTGGTTTCTGAATTTGCTATGTGTCTCTTTTTGTGTTGTCATGTGCTATCGTTCCTTTTAACTATAAAACTACTATTAGTATAATACGTTTTAGCATGTCTAAAACTTGAGTGATTACGACTATCTCGTTCTGGCGGTCGCAAGCGGCTCGCTCAGCGCACACACCACACACACCGCCGAGTTCTGGCGGTCGCAAGCGGCAGTGCACCAAGCTAAAGGCGACTGCTCTTGCTCTCGTCTGAAAAATCCGTACTAGTACTACGATCCGTACTACAGGTCTATCGGCTGATCGGCAGCAGGCTTGACTTCCCCAATGTTTATCGCAGGCCACTTGCCGTCTGGGACCCATGTCCATTGTCCTTGAAAATCGTTAAAGATAAGTCCTGCGAATGTGTTGTTACTTGTTGATGTTTCAACAATGGTCACCCCCATGCCGTCGGCTCCTCCCGCTCGTATACCCATAAAATCAGTCATTTCTGTGATTCCATCATAGATTTGACTCTCGGAATTTGAACTATAGATTGTTGTCACTATTTCTACTCCATTTACCAATCCATTTGACCCGATCGTCTTTCCAAAAGAAAGATTTGACCCACTGCTGCGCCTCACAACACTTCGTGTATAACCAGACACAGTGCTATCCCCACTATTGCTTCCCACCAAGCCTCCTACTTTTTGGGTTCCTATCACGTCTCCTCTCGCATAGCCTGTCACAGTGCCTCCGTTAACGAATCCCACCAAGCCTCCTACATCACCACTTCCTGTCACCGATCCTCCTGTCGCATAGCCGATTACAGTTCCTCCGTTAACGAGTCCCACCAAGCCCCCTACATTATTAGCATCTCCTGTCACAGCACCAGTCGCATAGCCTGACACCCTGCCACCAAGATTCCATCCCACAAAGCCTCCTACGCTATTCATTCCTGTCACGTCTCCTGTCGCATACCCTGACACCATGCCAGCACTTCCGTTGAATCCCACAAAGCCTCCTATATAACTAGCCATTCCTGTCACATCTCCTGTCGCATAACTACCTTCTGTCACCGTGCCATCATTGGAACCGACTAAGCCCCCTACATTATTAGCATCTCCTGTCACCGATCCTGTCGCATAGCCTGACACCATGCCACTATTGTAACCCACCAGGCCTCCTGCATTATCACCACTTCCTTTCACAATGCCTGTTGTCGCATACCCTGACACAGTTCCTCCGTTAACGAATCCCACCAAGCCTCCTACAGCAGTGCTACTACCTGTCACCGATCCTGTCGCATTACTTTCTGTCAGCATGACATCACTATCTATTCCACCTACAAGACCACCTATTCGGCTTGAGTCTGTTCCCGTTCCAGAGACAGCTACTGCTGAGCTCGTGTTTTGTATTTTTACCAGTACACCCACACCCAAAATACCTGCTCCTGCACGACCGAGAAGTCCTCCTCCATAGCCAGAACTAGCTCCACCTATTACAACAGAACCACCTGCCTCTATCTTGCCTGCATCAGCACTTCTTTCCACTACATGCACGTTGTCTACTGTGCCTTTCTTTATCCAGCCTGCAAGAGAGCCCACAACAGCATTCCCTTTAATTTTGAAATCTCTTAGCACTAAGTTATTGGCTATCGTTGTATCGGCTTCGCTTGCTTCCATTACTCTAAAGAGTCCTTGGTAATTGTCGGAACTCACTATCTGTATGCCACTGATACTATAGTCGCTATCCAATTCGTTTGCACCATTAAGGCTGCCCGTAAATGATTCACCTGTCATGTCCATAACATCTATCATGCCTATAACATCTATCGTGCCTATAGCCTCAAAATTACTTGCGTCCGCATCCACAGAAGGAAATACAATATCATTCTTTAATACATAGTCTTTCATTAGGTTCCGTCTCATGGCCTGTAGGTCATGATGACCGTATATGTTCGATGAATAATACGTCGCCACATGCTGTGTGCCTGTAATGTCGAGTCCCGATATACCTATCACTGCCCCATCTGTAAAAGAAAACGAGTTCGCTGCAAGGTCTGACTTTGGTATCGTTATGGTGCTGTCGTCGACTGTTATTAGATCGCTCGTCCCGTCAGTATAGCTGCCTTCCATAGATCCAAAATGTATGGTGAAATCCCCGTCCATAAGATTCGAAATAGTGAGGATTGCGTCAGTGTCCACGAGGGCAAATGCACCGTCATCTGCTATGGCTTGCCCAAGCTCTACGGGGAGATTGTATGTTGTCCCGCCGCTGTAGTACGTGCTCACCCGTATCCCACCTTCGTCCTCGATAATAGTAATGGTGAGTGTCACTTCTTGCGTGTTGTAACCACTTGCTTCAGCTTTTACGATGTAGGTTGCTGTTCCTGTATTTGTTGCCTGGTCGATCGTGATGACGCCGCTGTCGTTGGCGATGCCTACTAGATCGGGACTAAACACTGTGCCAGAACTACTTGCAAAACTATAGCTTATGCTAACACCACTAGCTCCGGTCTGCAAGGTTGGCAGAGAGCTGGGGCTAATGGTGCCACCGATTCCTTCGACAAACTCGTGCGTCGTTGTTGTTTCCGTTCCTGTCCCATAGCGAAGGCTTCCTACGAAATTCTCTGTAGAAATGCCTGTACGATTGGTGGTCTCTTTGATCACATTGCTAGGTGCTGCTTCTAGCTGTTCAAAAGAATTGTAGCTTACCACCGTCACAAAATAGAGCGTGTTTGGCGTTAGATTTTCAATCGTTGTGCTTATCGTTGTGCTTGTCGTTGTGCTTGTATCTTCCTCCATCACTTCCTTGACTTCGACAGCGGGGTTTTGCTTGATTAATAATGCGCTCGGCTCTTCCTGGCCTTCGGTTCCCTCAAGATAGTAAATGCGGTAGCTGACTTCGTCGAGTGTCAGAGATGTTCTGTCTGACCTTGTACCTGTGTACGAAGGAGCAGTCCACTGTATCGCAAAAGAAGTGCTTTCTATTGTGTCTATGGTTAGATTTGTCGCAGGTCCAGGAGGAGTTCCCGGGAGAGCGAAAGCCTTTCTGGTGCTTTCTTCTTGTACTTCTTCTGATGCGGTCTCCAGCTCTTCTGTTGCAAAAGAATTGTAACTTATTACCGTCACAAAATAGCGCGTGTCTGGCATTAGATTTTCAATCATTTTGCTTGTATCTCCCCTCGTCACTTCCTCAGTTTCGACAGCGGAGTTTTGCCTAAGTGATTCTGCGCTCGGTATATCCTCGTTTGTAGTTCCTGCAAGATAGTAGATGCGGTAGCCGACTTCGCCGGATGTCAGGGCTGTTCCGTCTGACTTCGTGCCTGTGTCTTCGGGGGCATCCCACTGCACTATAAAAGAAGTACTCTCTGTTCTCTCTTCGTCTATGGCTAGATTTGTTACAGCTCCTGGAGCAGTGGAACTATCCCCACCCACACTGACGGGAGCACAGGAAAATGCAAGTAGCATTAATCCAAGAAGAGTCAGGCATACGCTTGTTCTCGTATTCATAACTTTGCTTTTTGTTTCTTTTGGTCTAATCATATTAGTTCTCCTTTTTAACCCATAAGGTTATTCACTATTATAGTATTATTGTAGTATTGTTGTGGCACTATTATAGCATTATTATAGCACATTGTAGCACTATTTAGCACATTGTAGTACTATTTAGTACTATTTAGCACTATTTAGTACATTGCAGTACTATTTAGTGTGTTTTTTTGATGTCAGCAGCTTTATGTTGTAAAAACGAGCATTGCGAGCTGTCGCACGAGGGCTGCAGGCTAGGTAAGCGCCCGCGAGCTGTCGCACGAGGGCTAGGTCGAGCTGGCGCACGAGGGCTGCAGGCTAGGTCGAGGCGGGAGCTGGAGCTGTCGCTGGTATAGCTACGGGTTGATCGGCTGCTCGGCAGCGGGCTTGACCTCGTCGCCGATGTTGATCGCTGGCCACTTGCCATTGGCTACCCATATCCATGGCCTGAACGTAGTAGTGCCAAAGGCAAGACCCGTGGAGAATGTTTCCATCGTTGAGCTATCAACAGTCACTGCAGTGCCATCGGCTCCAGTCGTGCCTGTCAATGCGGTAGTTTCTGTCTCTCCGTCGTAGTCGTAGATCTGGCTCTCGGGCATTGAACTGTCGCCTGAACTATCGTTTGAACTATAGGTTTTTTGCGTTGCTGGATTTTCATTAGATCCAATTGTCTTTCCAAAAGTAAGATTCATCCCGCTACTTCGTATCACTATATTCCGTGCATATCCTGTCATAGTGGCATAAGTATTATTATAACCTGCCAAGCCGCCTACATTATTACCTCCTGACACGTCTCCTCTCGCATACCCCATCGCAGTGCCACTATTGTAACC
>JACSEG010000070.1_pt1 | contig 19171 bp, 12 predicted proteins | sample 8225521 | NCBI WGS metagenome assembly JACSEG01 (sample SAMN15705060, study PRJNA637333) | viral metagenome | isolation source: viral RNA from sea star tissue | host: Pisaster ochraceus | place: USA:Santa Cruz | collected 2018
GTGTAGTTGACTCGGCTGACTCGACTGGCTCGGCTGACTCGGCTGGCTCGGTTGACAACGGCGGAGTTGCCAGTGTTGCTGATAGTGGCGATGTTACTAGCAGTGCGCGGGTCTTGGCAGAGGCGGAGAGTTTGGTGAATTCGGTTAGCGTGGTTAGCTCGGATGGAGCGGGCGGCGGCGCAGCAGCTGATACGGTTGCTACGGTTAGTGGCGATCCCGAGAGCTTGGCTGGTGAAGCAGCTGATACGGTTGGCTCGGGTGATTCGGTTGGCACGGTTAGTGGAGACGTAGAGGCTTTGGTGGAAGCAGAGAGTCCTCCCCAAAATGAGCCCGGTCCAGAGAACTCGGCTGGCGAAGTGGCGGACGCAGCAGCTAGTGCGGTCGATCCAGCGGATGTGCTCGATCCCGAGAACTCGGCTAACGTAGCAGCTGGCGCGGTCGACCCCGAGAGCTCGGCTAACGCAGCAGTTAGCACGCTCGATCCCGAGAGCTCGGCCGACACGATCACGATAGATCCTACGATAGATCCCGAGAGCTCGGCCGACACAATCACGATAGACCCTACGGCAGACCCTGCCGACTTGGTCAATTCGATAGGCGAAGACTTGAGGGCAGACGCACAGACAGACGCACAGGAAAGCACACAGACAGACCCGCTACCGGACACCGCCTACAAGAACATATTTCGTGGGGCTCCATTTAGTGGCACGCTCGATGGAAACAACAAGACCATAACGGGTTTGCAGATACACGATGAAGAGCGGTCCTATGTGGGGCTCTTTGCAAAAATACACGCCAGAAAAAATCGAGATACGATATGGGATCTGACTCTGTCCCAGCCTCACATAAGCGCTCGTGCTATGGCGGGAGCCCTTGTGGGTTATTTCAAACAAGGAAGAATCGCAAACGTTCGTGTCGTTGCAGAACTTCCGCACATAGAGCTAAGGACCACAGGCGCTTTGATTGACACAGAAATCAATACGCTACAATATGCTTACTCTGGAGGACTCATTGGAGCGATGGGATCCAACGCGGTAGCGGTGAACATACAGAGTCAGCTGTCGGTGCGAGCAGAGGAGACATTGGCAGGGGGAGTCGTGGGATACAACATGGGAAGCGTCACAGGATGTTTTTCTGGGGTCGTGCAGGGAAGCAAAATGGTCGGAGGCTTCGTGGGCTTTAACGCAGGCACAGTCCATGCGTGCTCTTCGGGCACAACAACCGGCAGTGATATCGTAGGAGGGCTTGTTGGCTATAACCAAGGGGAAGCAGCAGGGTTTGCCTACGGAAATCTTGAGGGCGGTAGCGTTATAGGAGGGCTTGTAGGGCTGAACGCAGGAATCGCAAGCGGTTATGTCGAGGGTGTTGTTGAAGGAGAAAGTTTGGTAGGAGGGCTCGTGGGGATAAACATTGGCGCAGTAAGCGGGTACACGCTTGGCCCCACCAGCGGAAAAAGCATAGTGGGAAGCCTTGCGGGAAGCAACGGTGGCGTTGTTACTGGATACTCTCGAGGAGCAGTTCAGAAGACAGGAGCAAACGAAGACAGCAATTTTGGAAAACTGGTGGGAAGGCTAGCAGGCAAGGAAAGTTTTTCGAGAGGCTACTCTTCGAGCAAGAGCAACGTGATAGTGAATGTCGATGGAAGCGATGAACTTGTAAACACAAAAGGCATTGACGGGGTCTCACTCGTATTGAAACCAGACACAGGCAAAGAGATCTTTGCGGATTTTGTCTTCGGTCTAAAGATAGGGCAGTGGACATGGGTCGCCGATGGCAAGTGGCCCGCGATCAACATCGGGGAAATAAACGAGATGCGCGCACAGGACTTGAGCCCTGAGTATCAGGAGCTTGGTGCTGGTGAGGCGAGCACCGATGGAGTGAGCTTGGCGAGGTAGTGGAGCCTTAGTTAAGACGGATAGATGATCACAGGAAGTCTCGGTGGTGCGGTCATGTCGTTTCGATTGCTATCTTGACGAAGAACGGCAATGAATATATACTAAGGCATATGGATTTTCAGAAAGGAAAAAAGTTTGCTCTCGTCACTGGTGCTTCTAGTGGTATAGGATGGGCGATGGCGTTGAACCTTGCAGAGAGGGGCTATGGTCTTATTGTCGTGGCAAGACGCTTAGAACGACTAAAAGAATTAGAAAAGAAAGTGAAGAGCTTGTACAAGACCAAGGTGTATTGTATACAGGCAGACATCACAAAACCAAAAGACATGAAAGAGCTTGAGAATTTCATTCTTGATTTCAAAGAGCCACTTCAGATATTGGTAAACAACGCAGGCAAGGGTTCTTACAGTGCCTTTAAAGAAAGCGAAAGACGCTCCCAAGTGGACATCATAGATTTAAACATTCGAGCACTTGTTGTGCTCAGTCATATATGCATTCCCGTACTAGAAAAGAACGATGTTTCGTACATACTCAATGTAGGATCCTCTGCCGGTTTTGTGCCGGGTCCCTTTATGGCAGTGTATTATGCAAGCAAGAGTTTTGTGCTTTATTTTACCGAAGCACTGGACGAGGAAATGAAGATTCGGAACGCAGGACTACGTGTATCGGTACTTTGCCCAGGACCCACCAAGAGTGAGTTCGGTGAGGTTGCAGGATTTAAACGTGGAGGAAAAAGTTTTCTGGAAAAACGATTTACAAATCATGCAGATTCCATTCCAAGTTCTGAACAAGTTGCAGAGTACGGATTGGAAAAAATGTTCGAAGGCAAAAGAATTATCATAGACAGTCTCGGGCTAAAGATAGTTCTCTTTCTTACACGCCTTTCACCCCGATCAATGATCACTTCAATCGTGGGAAAGATACAAGGCAAAAGCAAACAACAGAATTAGTTGATTGAACTATAGTTTTCTCTGACGAAGAGTTACTTTCTTTTTTAATTCTTTAAATTTTTTTGCTCTAATTAAACGATCGACTTCTTGTTGTGGGGTTCGTTCTATTGGTTCTGGCTGTGGATCGGTGAACGCGGCTGCCCTCTGTGAATGTGGATATTTTCGTCTATTTTCTATTTTTCTATTCTCCGAGATAAGAACGTCTCTAATGTCCGTCAGATAGTTAAGTAAGAGATTACACTTTATGATTGCAGAATTAAACATCGGTGATAGACCCGTTTTTTTATCTTCTATATGTTTAATGAAGTCTTCAATAAAACTTTGTTCAGGCATACGTTGGTCTTCAAATTTATCGGATCGGTTTACGGTGTATCTTCTAAATAGTGAGTCCATTAAGTTTCGCATTTTACGCACAGGAAGAGAGAATACCGAGTTAAAGAAATTCTCCTTGTCTTTGATATATGATAAGAATGGCATATGAGAAAATTTGTTGTGTTCACTAAGCTGCTCAATTTCATCGCGGATTGTCTTCCAGTTTTTTTCTAGATTAGAAATCAATTCTTGGAGTTCATTCATTAGTTTGTCATCTTTTTCCTTGGATTGAATTTGTTTGAAGTATGTAATCATGTTTTGGATTTCTTTTGATTCATGTTCATAAAATCGAGCTCCATTCCAATTTTCAGAATGAAAAGGGTTTTCCATAACGTCAAACTTTTTGTTTTCGAGGTTCCGCTTCAAGTTTTTTCCGATTTGTTCTTTGATAAAATCAATTCCCTTTTCTTTTGGAGTAGTTTTGTTCTTATGTAAAAATAATAACATTTCAAAAGAATAAAATAATTCAAAGACATCATCAACTTCGTCGTTTTGAATGTCATGCAAAAGTTCATTGTACTTCTCCTCAAAAACCGGGTTTGATAAATCCTCCAACTCTTCCCGTAACACCGAGACCGCTTTTGATCTAGTCCGTTCTGATTTCTTTATATTTTCAAATATTGAATTTAATCGAGGAGAGTAATGTTTATGATTGTTCTTATCTTTATCTAATATGACTTTATTTAAAATGACTACATCATACCAATCAGCACCAAAAAGACCATCACACGCAATCGATGTAAAACGTTTCTTTATTTTGTCTTGTTGCTCTTTAGTTTTTTTCTGAAACTCAGAAAAATTAACTTCTTTATCAAAAAGACCATCTAGGGCAAGCCACTGAAGATTTTTTCTTATCTTGTCTTGTTGCTCTTCGGGTTTTTTCAAAAACTCAGAATAACTAATTTTTTCTGAACCAAATATACTAGCGGCTTCATCCCAATTGGTTTTATTGATACTACCTCCTTTTTCCTCTAAAAGAAGAAAGAAATAGAATTTAATAATATGTTCGAATTCATTGTTTTTATTATAATGCCCCCAGAATGACTGTTGACGGCTCTCCAAGATCTTTATCATTTCATCTGGAAATTGCTCTAGAAAGTACGAGAAGGATACAATTGCTTGTCGTAAATCTCTTAAATTATTTTTTCCAATCTTGTTGTAAACTGAAAGCACTATATCTTCGTGCTTAGAGATAGAGAGCAACTTCTTGGTTTTGGCATCCACTGGTTTTAGTTTAATAAACTCTTTGTACACGTTTTTAACAGTTGATCTTACATTGAAGGTTGCTCCAATTATTTTTTCTTTGTATCTTTTTGTATCTTCTTCAGTTTCATTTTTCTTTTTAAATAATTCATCCTCGTGAGAAAGTAAGATGACCTTTTGACCTCGATGTTCAACAAATTTATTAATATAACCAAATAACTCTTGATGAGGTATGTGGCAACGTTCAAGGTCATCAAAAACCATTATTCTATTTTTATTTGATTTGAATGTTTTCAATATTTTTTTTAATTTTCTATTGTTATTAAAATCTAGATTAAGATTGAGTCCAAATTTTGAAAAACTTCCGAGGAGACTACCAGCAAAAGCAATAGGTTCTGAAGCTAAAATTGGATGAGTTTTTTGGAAAATAGCAGCATCAATTTCAGCAATATCCTTCATTCCATAAAGGCTAATATACATAAATAGTTTTTTCTTTTTCTGTTCCAGTTTCTTTTCTATTTCTTTTTCTGTTTCCAGTTTCTTTTCTATTTCTTTTTCCGTTTCCAGTCTATTCTCTATTTTTTGTTTAGCATACGTATACATAATGTCATTGATAAACCAGGTTTTGCCACATCCCCATTCGCCTGATAGCACTACCGAATAGTGAGAAGTGGATAAGCTAAGATAACGATCCAAACGGCTCAATTCCTGTCTCCGTTTCTGTTTAGCATACGTATTCATAACTTGATTGATAAACCATGTTTTTCCACACCCCCATTCACCCGATAACATTACCGCATAGTAAGGAGTGGATAATTCGAAATAATGGTCTAGTAAATAGTTCGATATGTGTTCATTAACTGGAGGCTCTGTATCTAAATCATCGGCAAAGTCGGTGGGATTGTTGATTGACTTCGTATCTGAAGTACTCATTTTGGTATCTATGTTTTGCATAACACCTCCTAATTACAAATATTATGACGTACTATGTTATGTTCATTATATCGTATATACATGCTTTTGTAAGATTTATTGTCATCATGTTTACTTGTCTGAATAAGGAGGGAGATTAGAGAAGGGTGTAGATGCCTAACTCAAAGATATTCGAGTTGTAATAGGTTCCGGTGATCAGCAGAACCCTCGTTTAAGTATAGGATTAGAAGATTTCTAAAATTATTTTTGAGAACCGATCTGTTCCCAATTTTCAGTTCTTATTATATCCAAACTCTCCTCTGGATAGCAACACTTCTTTCCAAAATGATTCTCGATTAATAATGGTATTATCATCAGTTTTCATTGATCTATATTCCAACAAAGAGATTCTAAAATTATTTCTAGCATAATCCATTCCTTTCTTTCTGATAATTTTACTAAGTTCATCATTGTTTCCATGTCCATTATTCATATAACAAGACCATCGAGACCAAATTCCTGAATCTCCATATGCAGAACCGACATATTTTTTTCCATTCGATTTATCGGTTATTACATAGACTCCCTTTACATTTTCGAGAGAGCCTTTCCAGTCAGGTTTTTCATTCGAGAAAATATTTTCAAGTTTACTAAAATCATGATTTATATTCTCATATCCACAGAATTTCTCACCAGAATATTCTTCTTTCAATAATTCGACGACTGTAAAAGCATCTATATAATGTTCAAATTTTATTGCTCTAACTCGACCTTTTCGAACCCAATGAATCTTCAATCGACCTATGTGCTTTTTGAAAATATCAGTTAATTTAATTTTGTATCCTATATTGTGTCTGATGTCAAGTCTTTCAAGAACCTCAAAGATACCTCCAAATAACCAAATATTCGATTCAGGATAAAAATCAATTAGGGAGAAGATATATTTTCGATTAAACTCATCCTTCTCAATTCTCCATGAATTCCATATATGCCACTCTTCTTTACTTCTAACGAACACATCAAGAGGCTGAGAGACCCCATTGTAATTAGCCAGATGAACTTTATATTCTCCAGGGTTATCTATTCTTAAGATTTCTGTTAATTTGATATCCATAAGTTCTCCTTTTTTACATCTACAGTATACTATAAATCAATTTTCGTCTGTATCTTCGTCATCTGTATCTTCTTCATAATAGGTAGGATTATCAGATGTATCAGATTCATGTTCAATAAGGTGTTTTTTAATTTCTTTGGAAATCAGTTTTGCACGCTTGTTTATGAAAGTCTCAAAATCATTGTCGAACACACCAAAAGTTTTAAGATCACCAATCAAATGAGTTTTCATAGTGGAGGCAATATCTTCATTATCTTTAGAGAACTTCGCCATATATTCTGAGGGAGGATTGGCTTTGATTACTCGCTTATTCAAAAAGTCATCTACAATGGTGATATTGACGATATTATTTACAAGTGAAGCTTCTACATCTGATTGCTTACTTTTCATATATGCTTTTGGAAAGAAGTGATGGTAGTTCTTACTTGTTGCAATTTTGAGGTGACTATTGTCTATTATCACGGTTGAATTGTCGTCAAAACTCTTCGGGTGTATAGAAGCCATGATAGAGAGAATGGCTTTGATGTAACTTGTTCCTACTCTGAACTGACCATTCTTAATGATACCCGATGGAGAAACCTTTATGCCCCAGTCATATTCGGGTAATACTCCAGACAGTATTTGATCGATACGTTCGATATCTTGAACAATCTTACTTTCAACACCAGAAGAATAACGATTTCCAAGAGATATACGCCAGAACATGTCAGTCATTCTTTTTTGGATGTCACCAGTAGGCTTTTTCTTTTCCTTATGAAAGTAGTAACTAAAAGGTACTATCAGCGTATTGTATGGTAGCATTCTGGAAACAGGAATATTGTGAAAACTGCGAAAATAGTCAATAGTTCTGTGAATTGCATCCACAGCGTCATTCCAAATCTCAATTACTTCGTTTTTAGGGAGTTTTAATATTCGTTTTCTGGTGCATTCTTTAGCTTCTTTATCTTTTGTAAGAAGAATGGATACTACTTGTAGAACAGTAGCGTCCGAGATGGTCTCATACTGACAATCTTTAAGTTCTTCAATAAGTTCTTTGTATTTTTCTGCAAGGTCAAACTCTTTTTCAGAGTCATAGGTCTTGGCTACCATGATCTCGAAAAGAGTTAGGGATTTACCTCCGACGTTTAATCGAGTAAAAACCTCAGTAGCAATATCGATGGACGCTTCTTTAAGGGAGATAGCAGAAAAATCATAACTTGTTAATTTGAGCTTATAGTCCTCGAGTTTTTTGTCATACTTTTCTGGATACGGTTCTAGGCTTTTTCTGGTACCTTTTAAAAGATCAACTACCTTTATATACGTATTGCTTTCTTTGTCAGTAATATTAGTAATAATTATTGGTTCCTCTTCGCCAGCATCTAAATCAATATAAATGAGAGAATAATCAATCTCTTTATTGTCCTTTTGGATTTTGATTTTCTTGCCTTTAAGGATGGCATAAATAGAGGCAATACGTTGTTGACCATCAAGTACATAGTTTATAAGATCTCCATCTTTTGGTTCTTGAAAATCTTCTATATTGCCGATGTTACGTATAGAACGAAGTCGTTCATCCGTTCTCCAGAAAATGAAGGTGCCGATTGGATAGCCCTTTATGATACTGTCAATCAGCTCTGCTGAATGCTGTAAATCCCAGACAAATTTTCTCTGGAATTGAGGAATTTTCAGTTGTCCTCTTTCGATATCTACAATAAGTTCCATGTATTTTACATGTTCATTTTTTAGGTAAGCCATTGTTTCCTCCAATGAAATTGTTCAGATGTAATCCATTATAGCAGAGTTTTCTTTTTATAATCTTTAGGAGTGAGGCTTAGTTTCATAAGAAACCAATCTCCTTTTTCATCTCCTCTAATTGCAGTTGTTCCATCGGTGGTTTCATATATAAATCTGAGCGGAATAATACGCTCACCTTGCCAGACGCCGCCAGTTGCAAAGTTAACTAAAACATGAACTTCCGTAACATTTAGAGTCTGGTCATCAATTTTTAATATCTTAATAGGTTGGGGAGTTTCCCCATTGTCCTTTTTGCCAATATGACATAATCTCAATTGCTTTTCTTTTGGGTGATTTTAATTCATATTGCTCTTGCGTTCCCCACTCGGGAATGTCTTTCCCTATCTCCAATTTTCTAGGTTTCTACTTCGTAATAGAAGTATTAGTTTTATCTATTTCTTCCAGCATCTGTGAGCAATCTTCTAATATCTCAATAATTGTCTCAATAAATCCAGGCTCAGGCACTTTTTGGGGCTCAGTACGACCTTTGTTTTTCAATGCCATTGCCCAGTCATAAGTGGCAATTAGAGCGGACCAGCATTTTGCAGCGACATGCTTATTGTTAAAGTTTATATCTCTACCGTGGAGTATGCCATTACGGTATGGTATAAAAATTTCTTTTATATTTGTACAAACTCTTTTCTGGGAAAATAATTTTTTCAGTTTCCCAAGACCACTACTATGGCCTGCAATGGAATCCCACGCTGATAAGTCAGTTTTATTAGCGAAAAATCCGGTGTTCTCGATATCATTTACGACTCCATCAATTGTAATTAGAAGGTACAACACACAGGATGAAAATTGTTCTGTTTTATAATCTTCAATTGCTTGTTCTATAATATCAATTCGTTTAGAAAAGGGTTCCGTGTGTCTAAATCTGATTAACCTAGAACTTAGGTTTTCAGAGGTATAATAGGAAAGAAGAACCTCCTCGGCCTCTGTCATTTTTCCTTGTTCTGCAAACCGTATTGCTAGCAGCATTATTTTAATATCTAAACTTTCGTGAGCAATCCATCCATTAGAGCAGAAATGCTGATTATAAAGGTCTGGTGTATCACACAATTCTCTTACTTGATTTTCACGATCATTAATTTTCGGTTCTAGGTCTTTTAAAGATTTTTTTGCGGACTCTTTTTTTCTAATGATTGGAGTTATTTGTAATAAGGTTGCTAATGTTTTTATACCTTGTATTTCAGTTTTTGATTGTCTAAACGAAGGAATGTCTTTGATTTCTTGTTCTTTCATATATTGATTAATTTGTTACTAATATACACACTAACTGTTCTAGGCATACAATCTGTTTCGTTAGCGAGTTTTTCTTTAGAAAATGAACCATTCCGAGGTTCATGTTTTTTAATATGTGAAAAAAAGTGACCTGTACGTATTTCTTTCTTTTGTTTTATCATGTCAAATTATTGTCTTAGTATTCTTATTTTGAAGTTGTATTTATCAAAACATATCAAGATGAATTACTTTTTATTATAATCTATAGGAATGATGCTTTTTCCTACAAGAAACCAGTCCCCTGCTTTATTTCCTCTAATTATAGATGTTCCGTCATGGGCCTCATATACAAATCTGAGCGGAATAATACGTTCTCCTTGCAAAATACCAACTGCGAAGTTAACTAAAATATGAACCTCTGTAGTATTAAAGTTCTGGTCATCAATCTTTAATATCCTAATAGGTTGGGGAGGGTCTTCATTTTGTATGATTTTAAAGTATCCTATTTCTTCTTCAGAGATAATATCAATTTTAGAGAGATTCCGTTGTAACATCGGAGTTGTTCTATCCCATTGTTTTTTTTGCCAATATGACATAAACTCAACTGCCTTTCTTTCGGGCGATCCTAATTCGTATTGTTCAGGTATTCCCCATTCGGGAACGTCTTTCCCTATCTCCAATTTTCTGGGGAGGACAATAGCCTTATCTCTCAGTGCCTGTATGAAGTCCCTCGTTATCTCAATTAGTCCTGGTACAGGCGCCTTTTCTGGGTCAGTACGACCTTTATCTTTCAATGCCATTGCCCAGTCATAAATGGCAATTAGAGCAGACCAGCATTTTGCGGCGACATACTTATTATTAAAATTGATGTCTCTACCGTGGAGTATGCCGTTACGGTATGGTATAAAGATTTCTTTTGTATTTGTCCCTTTTCTATTTTTGTTAAACAATTCTTTCAATTTTCCAAGTCCACTACTATGTCCTGCAATAGAATCCCATGCTGATAAGTTAATTTTATTAGCAAAAAATCCAGTATCCTCAATGTCATTTACGCTTCCATCAATTGTAATTAGAAGGTGTAATACACAGGATGAAAATCGTTTTGACTCATAATCTTCATTTGCCTTCTCTATAATATTAAATCGTTTAGAAAAGGGCTCTGTGTTTTGAAATTCCATTAACATAGGATCAAGGTTTTTATGGTTATAATACGAAAGAAGAATTTTTTCTGCCTCTTTCATTTTTTCTTGTTTTGCAAACTGTACTGCTAACTGCATTATTTCAGAATTCAAACTCTCGTGAGCAATCCATCCTTTAGGGCAGAAATACTGATTATAAAAGTCTAGTGCATTGAACATTTCTCCTAATCGATTTTCAAGATCATTAATTTCCGGTCTTATATTTTCCGCAAAGTCTTCTATAAAGTCTAATTCTCTGATAGCTGGAATTTCTTGCCATGAGCTTGCTAATAATTTTAGCTCTCGTATCTTGGTTTTTAGCTCTCTAATTGAAGGGATATCTTTAATGCTTTTTTCTGTACTTGAATCTTTTGCTCGACTCTCTGGGATTTTTATTCTCATGAGAGAATCCTTAATTTCTTGTGCTGTCATGCTTGTGTGGCTCCTGTTTATCGGTTGTTTTGGTAACCATGAATCTCTGGATGATTTAAGACTGTGTGCTCTTTGCTTAATAAAAATTGAAATGTTGAAAAAAACACTTCTTCATATTTACGCTAAAACCCTCAAACATTCTCTTCTTCGCTCTTCCAATTCTTCTCCACAGATTACGCATATTGGTTTTCTTGATTCCTCAAAAATTCTTTTGTTATTTTCTTGCCTAGAATTATCGCACAAATCCCATGTTTTTCAGGTGAGAGGTTACCTTTTTTTCAAGGTCTATAACTTCTTTTTCGATTTCTGGAAGTGGTGTTTCATAGCGTTCAGCTAGTTCTTTTATTCGATTAGTCAGACGCTGACTTACATGGTCAATCACACCTTTTATGTCTCTCTCAATGGTTTTAAGCCATTTGTCATCAATAACCAGTCGCTTGACTTCATCCTCTGTCATAGTTGGGTACTTTTTTCGGAGTTTGGTGTCCAGCTCTTTTTCTGTCTCTTTGATTTGTTTGCTAAGCTCTGATTTTTTTTCAGTAAGCTTTAGATATTTGTTCAACACATCGATTTCGTCGTCTACATCAGATGCATCTTTTAGTTCTTTAAGACGTTTGGCGATATTGACTTTATTTATCTTGTCTAGCTCTGCAAAGTAACCATCCTCAATATTATGTTCCTCTTCAAGTTCTGTTATTTCATCTGTGACAATTTCATTTTGGTTTGCAAGTTCAGCAAGAGTATTCTTTTCAGTGGCGAAATATTTATCAATCACCAGTTCTTTGGGCACAAGGTCACAACTCCATCCTTTATCTACTATTTTCTTTTGTTTGTTCTCAGTGGTTATTCGGTAAGGTGTGGCTTTCCAACCATCTTCAGAAATAATATAACAATCATCCTGCATTATCTCAGACCAATAGCTCATTAAGTGCTGGAAAACATCATATTTATCAACAAGTATTTTGTCTTCGTAATGAGCAAGCAAATTCTTTGTCATTTTTACAATCAATTGTTTGGAGGTATCGTCAACTTTGAATGTATTGAGTAGTTTTACAGTTTTCTTTTTCCAGTTATTAAATAAACTGTCCATTTCATTGATAAATGAGACAAACTCAGGATGTGAAAAAATTGTATCTCGTATCTCCAAATGGCTAATGGTTAATTTTGTGTATTTTTTGTTGTGTTTTTTAAATAATGATTTTCGCAACGAAGGAAAGATTTTCCAATATTCTTTAAGGGCATCAATATCTGTTGTAGGTATCCCTCCCTTAAGATGTGCTTCTATATCTTGCATGTCTTCTTCTTCCTGGCTATCAATGTATTTGGGGATATTGAGATTGTATTTGTTCTTTTTAATTTCTGCGAAGGATATCATTTTGCTATAACCACTAATTTCTATTTGGCCGTTAAACACATCTGTTATTTTACGAATATCCTGCTCTCTTAGTCGATTTTTATCGCCGTCTTTTGTAAATCCTTTGCTGGCATCGATCATAAAAATGTCCTTTCGGTTTTGGGAGTTTTCTTTGTCTATTAAAACGATAGCAGCGGGGATGCTGGTGCCATAAAAAAGGTTGGTAGGTAGACCTATTATTCCTTTGATGTATCCTTTTTTGATTAGATTAGTACGGATCTCTGCTTCGGAATTTCCTCGAAAAAATACTCCATGAGGAAGGATAACAGCACCTTTTCCTTTTCGTTTTAGGGAACGAACGATATGAAGAAGATACGCATAGTCTCCATTTTTATCTGGGGGGGTGCCATATTCTGCAAAGCGATTATATGGTTTATCATTCGGAAGGGTTAGACCGGTCTTCCAGCTTTTATCACTAAATGGAGGGTTAGCCACCACAAAGTCAAATGTTTTAAGATTTCCTTTCTGATCAGAGAAGTGAGGATTGGTAAGGGTGTTTCCTTGTTTAATAACAGCCGTGGGGTTATTATGTAAAATCATATTCATAAGAGCCAAACCAGCAGTAGTAGCATCTTTATCCTGACCATAGAGTGTAACTTTGCTCTGAGCCTCATTGCCCACTCGAAGAAGAAGAGAACCAGAACCGCAAGTAGGGTCATAAACAGTAAAGTCTGACATGATCTTTATCTTGTTGATACCTATTACCGCGGCCATTGTTCTACTAACTTCGGCAGGAGTGTAGAATTGTCCTTTGCTTTTACCGCTTTCAGTTGCAAAATGGCGCATTAGAAACTCATACGCATCGCCCAGAATATCATCGTCTTCTGCCTTGTTTTTATTAAAGTTAAGAGCGGGTTTTTCAAAGATTGCAATCAACCTGGTTAATCGTTCAACCATGTCTTTGCCATCACCAAGTTTAGTTGCATCATTAAAATCTGGCATTCCTGAAAGTGAATTTTTATCTGTTATTGGAGCAATGATTTTTTTATTGATTTGATCACCAATATCTTTGGTTCCTTTTAGCCTTACCATATCGGCAAAACTCGAACCTGGAGGGATAATTATAGGTGTGTATTTTTTCCCTGCCCATTTGTCACTAATGTATTTGATGAAGAGTATTACCAACACGTAGTCCTTGTATTGACTAGCATCCATACCACCTCGAAGTTCATCGCATCCAGCCCATAAGCTTCTATATAATTCTGTCTTTTTAATTGCCATTTTTTTCCTTCTTAGTTTTATTTTATAATTCTATTTTTTACACAACACGCTGTATTTATAAGTTAGTTGTACTGCCCTCTTCTCTATACTTCCAATCGACATGTCTAAATGGCAATTGATTAAGCTCATCCCGATAGTACTTCCACTTCGGCATATACTTTTCTAAATATCTCCTAAATCTATCGTTATGGTTTCTTTCTAGCAAGTGAATCAATTCATGCACAACTATATATTCCAAACAACCTATTGGTTTTTTCGCTAGTTCAAGGTTTAACCATATTCGTTTGCTTTCTATATTACAAGTACCCCATTTTGTTCGCATTTTTTTTATGCCAAATTTATTGGAAGAAACTCCGATTCTCTTTTCCCACTTATCGATAATATCAGGAACAACGTTCTTAATTTTGCTCCGATACCACTCACCAATAATTTCTTGTCTTTTTTCAGTAGAAGTGTTTGGTCTTATAAAAAGCTCTATCTGACTGTGTTTCAGTGTGACCTTTGGTTTTTCATTATTTTCAGTTATTTTAAGTAAATATCGTTTACCCCAAAAATAATGACTCTCTTTTGATAAGTATTCCCTCGGAGATTCTCTATCTTGGTTTTCAAAAACTTTTTGTTTTTTTCTAATCCATTTGAGTTTACTGATGGCGAATACTCGTATTGTATCTAAATCCATCCTTTTGGGTGCAGAGATCTTCACTCTTCCGTTAGGAGGGTAGACGCTCAGATGGATGTTTTTAATATCCTTTTGTTCTACATCAATAGAAATCTCTCTCAATTCAATTGTTTTCATTAATAGTCTTCTTGTTTCTTGCTAAGCTCTAAAAGCTCTTCTGCTTTATTTTTTTTATCTTCTTCGCTATATTCAGGTCGGTATTCTTCTACAACGAGATACAGAGCTTGCTTCATTTCGTTCTCTTTTGCTGGATGACCCCTCCAATCATCTCGTTTGGTATTCTTGACTGCATGATCCGTCTGTATGGCAAAGTTTATATCTTTATCTAATTTATTGTAAAAGGCTCTCTGTGCATTAGTCTTTAATACGTCCGGGGTATCGGCACTCTTACTCTCGTTTACCTGTTTAGCAAGTTCAACAATTTTTTTGAGATATGCTTCGTAACTTATGGCACTGGCCTTTCTCTCTTTGATGATTTCGGCTAGTAATTCTGACATCTGATCAAAAAATGCTGGGTCGATTAGGTGTTCTTTAATGATTTTTTTGCGGACGTTATTTTCTATCGTTTCGGCAACAGCTTCTTCGTTCTTTTTTATTTCTTTGGACAAACTGCCAATTGCGTTGGAAATTCCGAAGTTAACAATGATATCTAGTAAAGACATATCCCCGAAAGAAGAAATGGTTTTAGGTTCTTCTGCCTGAATGTATGTATCGATTAAGTGACGCATATCAGCTTCATAAAATTTAAAGTTCAATTTCTCACCACTGGCCTGTTTGATTTCTTCACGCAATTTAAGATAATGGTTAATATCCTTTTTAATTTCTTCAGTCTGATTTAAAGAGTAACCTGCTTCTTCCATTCCATCTGCAATATTGGTATAAGCACGGATTAGGGACACTGTTTTTTTGTATAACGAAGTTCTCCGGTTTTCTCTAGCTTTAAGTTCTTCTTCAATCTCTGGATTACCACAAAAATAGTGCATGTGTGCCAACGTATCTTTTGGGGGGTCAACTGGTTCACACAACAAGAAAACTTCCTCTAATGCGTTATCAAGTTTTTCTTTTCCAATTTCTAACCTATTCTTTAACATTATGTCTATGTCTTGTGCTTCAAAATCATCGTAATCCAATTCTGATGTATAGACCGAAATTGCATTTTCAGCTTTCATAAAAAGGTCTTTATAATCGACTATGTAACCAAATTGTTTGTCCTCGCTATCTAAACGGTTGACTCGGCAAATAGCCTGGAAGAGGCCGTGGTCTTGCATGTTTTTATCAATATACAAAAAGGTACAGGGAGGAGCATCAAACCCAGTAAGAAGTTTTGACACAACAATGAGTAGTTGCATATTAAGTGTTTCACTCGTAAACTTACGTTTTGCCCAATCTTCATATGACTCCGTTTTTGATTTATTTGCTTCTTGTGTTACATCTTTAAGAATCTCCTCGTACAGGTTATATGTAAACTCTTTTTCTGTTTCCGTATTTCCTCCAGTATTCTCTGTAGTTATATCTTTTGTTTGGGGGTTATACGAGGTTATAATGGCGCATCTTCCTCTTAAGGGAGTAGTCTGAAATGATTTATAATATCTGCAAGCCTCATAGATAGAACTAGCAACGAGTATGGCATTGCCAGTTTGTGATGATAGACGTGGCTTTGTAGCAAAATCATGAATAATATCGTTGACAATCTTATCTATACGAGAATCACTGCTCAATACCTTCTGTAATGTCCCCCATCTCTTTTTGAGTTCAGATTTTTGGAAATCGTTTAATCCTCTTGTTTTTGTTTCAAACCATTCGTCAATTTTTTCCAGAGAAGTAAGTCTTTGGTCTATATCTCTTGCTTCGTAAATCAAATCAAGAACAACTTGATCCTTTACTCCTTCGTTAAATTTGTAGGTATGAATATATCGACCAAACACTTCGAGGCTAGTTTGTTTGTCCTGTTTTAATAAAGGGGTTCCTGTAAATCCAATAAAAACAGCATTTGGTAGTAGTGCTTTCATTGTTTTGTGAAGTTTGCCACCCTGGGTGCGATGGCATTCATCTACAAATATAAATAAATCGCCGATGGCTTTGGATGGTTGGCTTTTGAGTTCCTCTATATAGTTGTTAAAATTATTATCATTATCTCTCTGACCAAATTTATGAATTAATGAACATAGTAGCCGAGGTATAGGTTGCCCCAACTGTCCCATTAGATCACGACCACTCTTGGTACGATATATTTTTTCCCCCACATCAGTGAAGACTCTTTCAATCTGTTTGTCAAGTTCATCCCGGTCAGTAAGGATGACTACTCTTGCTTTTGGATTGTTTTCCAATATCCATTTTGCAAGTATTACCATTACAATACTTTTCCCGCTACCTTGTGTATGCCAGATGATACCACTTTCAAATTTATTAACATATTTCTGTGCTTCTTTAATACCGAAATATTGATGTACTCGGGGAAGTTTCTTGCTTCCTCCATCAAATAAAACGAAATCGTGAATGATTTCAAGAAATCGCTCTTTTTCACACATCTTTAATAGATATTTATCTAAAAGGTTTCTGCTGGTGTCTTTGATATCTTCTTTCCATCTTAAATAATACTTTTCAAGGGTGTTGATAGTTCCGTAGCGAAGCCCTTCGGTATCGTTACCAGCAAATAAATATTGGATAGTCGAGAAGAATGGCATAATAAATCCTTCTTGTTGATTCGTAATATTTTGACGAATACCCTCACCAATAGAAGCAGTGCTTCGCTTGAGTTCGATAATACCCAGTGCTATGCCATTAACATAAATAACAATATCCGGTCTTTTTGTATTGTTACCTTCAATTGTCACCTCTTCTGCAATAGCAAAATCATTTTTTTTAAAGTTGTCCCAGTTGAATAAGCGAATAGTTTCAAAATTTTCCCCGGATTCTTCTTTAACATTTACTCCATAACGCAATAGTTGATAAACGTTTTTATTGGTTGTATATAGGTCTTCATTAAAATTTTGAGAAACATTTTGTAATTTATAGATTGCTTTGTCTATTTGAGTTTCGGAATACCCATTGTCTGACAGAAAGGAAGTTAATAATTCTCTTTCAATGTTGCTGTTGTTTTTTCGTTCTTTCCAGTTGCCAAGATATGTATATTTCAAGTCTTCTTCAAAAATCTTTACTACCCGGTTTTGAGTATCTCTTTCTTTTTCGCCAACATTACCCATCATGCCAACCTTATTTTCCCTGTTAAAAGGGATTGCATTAAGCTTTGTTTTATTTTCTTATATTTATTAAGTTTTTTTTGTAAAACTTCTAATTGTTTGTCAATATCTGACAGTACTTTGGCTATGGCTTTTTGTTCGGGGAGGGGAGGAAGAAGGATCATATAATTTTTAATTTGTTGACCATTTAAATTTCGTTGAGCAGCCCCTTGTGCAAGCCTTTCCAAGTGATAATAGTTTTTCCATAAAATATAAAATAGATATTGATAATCACATTGTTCAGGGTCTGGAGAAATACAACAACATGCTTCATTCGTTGTAAGTGGAATTTTATTGATGGCACTTCTGCCAGCAGTTGCACCAAACTTTGCAACAATAACTGAGTTTTTGGGAATCCATTTTGCTGATGAGTTGTGCAACCCTTCTTCGGTAATTTTCATATCGGTTTCCTTTATCCTATTAAAAGTGATTTCTTGTGTTCTAAGCCATGGAATTCTACCTCCGTAGTATTCTGGTATTTTAGTAGGTGGTGTTCCTCCACCAGAATTAATACTTAACGAGATATCTTTTATCTCCACATATTTTGGAGTTGCTTCCTTATTCATACTAACCCTTCTTAAGATTTTCTTTTTATTCGTTTCTTTTGGTGTAAGAAGTTTTTGCATTACCCCTTTTTTGATAAGCTGCTTTTTAGCAATTTTTTTTTCGATGGCTTGTATTAGATCGTCAGTGTCAGAAAGCACTTTGGCTATGGCTTTTTGTTCGGAGAGTGGGGGGATGGGGACAGAGAGTACTCCTAAATCAGCACCTGATAACTCTACTTGATTTGTAGCTCCTCGTGCCATATTAATAATTCTAGGTTCAATGTTTGACATATAATGACCAAGAAATTCTGGCATTATTTGTTTTTTATTTGGCCTTACTATTGTTAGATGTCCATCTGAGATAACAGGTTGTTTTTGTTCCTTGAATCTTGCGGTACGACCAAGAGTTCCAGTTCCTGTAGAGTTTATCAAGATGTCTCCATCTATTAAGAACTTTTCTGTTGGTATTTTTATATTTTTACTGCAGAGTCGAGAGGATTCAAAACGAACAAGGTTATTTTTAATACATTTTTGATTTAGGATAGTATATCCTTCGCTCTCCACATATTTTGGAGTTATCCCTCTCTTTATGAAAATCGAAATATCGGATAAACACTTCTTCTTATTCACACTATAACCTCCAAGCATTCTCTTTTCACGTTTCCAATTTTCTTCACAGATTATGCATTCTCATATTCCAAGTTTCTCGAAATTCTTATGTATTTTCTTGTCCAGAATTACGGCTTCATCATTAAGGCTTTTCAGTTCTGTATAAATATTCCACATCGCTTATTCAAAATCCTCATCTACATTGAAAGACGGGCTGGCTATCATATATTAGACTTACCTCTGATTTTATGGGGGCTTCATAATATGAAATAGCTTTCTTGATATTCACTTTTGGGTAACATCCCTTATATAGATATATCATATCACATCTTGTCATGCTTGTCAAGCCTCCCTTCTTTACACGATCGAGATCAAACAAGACTCACCGCGATCCGCATCGCACCAAACACACCC
>JACSEG010000072.1_pt1 | contig 18998 bp, 11 predicted proteins | sample 8225521 | NCBI WGS metagenome assembly JACSEG01 (sample SAMN15705060, study PRJNA637333) | viral metagenome | isolation source: viral RNA from sea star tissue | host: Pisaster ochraceus | place: USA:Santa Cruz | collected 2018
GTCTACAGAGTCCTTGCGATCCGAGGATGCTGCAAATACTGGGTAGGGGCCTGTCACCCCCGGTTCTTCAATGTCGGGCTTGTCCTTGTCGCGCTGGAGCAGGCTGCCCCTGAGGCTGTCCCTGTAGTTGCGGTAGGCCAGGGTTCCACGGTTGGCGTGGCTGAGCGCAGGTCCACCTGCTGGAAGAATCGTCCCCGGTTCCGGGTTCTCAGCTCTAATTTGGCTTTCCACAGGCGGCGCCGAGGGCAGCAGTACGGTTTCTCCCAAACTTGGGGCGTAATCGCCTATGTCTTCCCTGTGGGGGTTAAAGGCGCCGCTGGTGTCCGGCGCGAACAGGCCCAGGGCGGCCTCTATGCTATAGCTGATCTGCGGTCTATCGATGCTGTAGCCCGAGCTTAGTTGCAGATAGCCCGGGTTGTTGCCGGGAATGCTGCTTTCCTCCGACGGTTCCACTCCGATACTTCCGCTGAGTGCAACTTCCAGTTCGCCTCCGCTGCCGTCGTCACCTGTTTTTATGCGATGTCCCGTGGCGGCTACCAGATTGCCTTTCTGTCCCGACGGATCCCGCACTCGATACACCAATTGAATATCGTCGCCGGGAGCCGGGTTGCGGCCGAATTCCACTATGCCGTCGGTAAGTTGTACGTCTCTGAGTAATTCACCGTTTCTGTACACCCTGAGAGTACCGGGCATTATTTCGTCGTTGATGCGGATCCCGTCGCCGATTTTACCCGAAATTTCCACGGAATAAGGGTCGTATTGAGCCTCTGATCCCGGACCGTACGAACCGGATATTGCGGCCGTGTTTGTATAGGTGACAAAGGGATATCGAAGAGCCCAAGGCTCTTTGCGGATGTCGTAGGCGCCGGCAGGCAGCACCTGTACCAGGCCCTCACTTCCCGAAAAGCTGACTTCCCGGGCATCTTCGTTTACTGCGTAGAGGCGAACCTGCTGGGGATTTCCCGAGGACAGGTAATACGACTGTATTTCAAAAAATGAAAAAAAGGAGGGGTCGTAGAGTACAAGGGCTCCGCCATAGGAACCGCCATTTGAACCGATGTCGGTCCAGAAATCCGTTTCATCGATTCCCGGCCCACCAAGGATGTCATCCAGGCTGGATACCAACCCCGAAAAATCACCTCCTTCATTTTCCAGTTTAACGCCTTCAAGATCCAAATCCCCCGTGGCCCTATGCAGTTTTACCAGGGGAATTTCGCCGAGTTCGGGAGCTCCGATGGTAGCTCCGTTTTTTTTGTAGTGGATGAGGATACGTCCCAAAGGCAGGGCGGGATTTATGCTGAGCAGTGCCTGGTCATTAATGTGTCCGTAATCCTCTCCTGATACCAGGCGCCGGTAATATCGCCCGGGATCCGCCTCTCGTTGGGTTCTGTCGCCGAAGCCGGTTTCCCGGGCGTCGGCTTCGAGCCATACCCTGAGATTTTCCACCTTCGTATCGGGAAGCAAAAAATACTTGCCAGGAATAAATTCCGGAATTTTCAGAATTTGCGATGAATACTCGCTTGTGCCGATAAATGAGCGACGTTCTTCGCTGCTTCTGTCGTACCTGATCATAAACTCGTGAAAACTGTTTTTTCCCGCCAGAGCCGCAGAAATGCCGGGGCTGCCGGTAATTCCTCTCTCGAGGGGCTGGAAGGCATATTGTTGTATGCCGATATCGGTATTGCCTATTTTAGCTTCCCGCAGCAGTCCGTCGCCGTAATATCCGGCCAGTATGCTGTTGTCGGTAAATCCGGATTTGAAACTGCTTTCGAAAAAAAAACTGTTGTCGATCCATAGAGACACCACCAAATCGACTATATTCGTGAGGGGAGTGGTTTTTAAGCTTGAGGGAGCTATGGCGATGGTGTTGTAGGCGCCGCTACCGTCGGGAAGCCATGTAACGCCTGTGGAAAAACCCAGGCTGGCCTCCCAGCTTCCCGGAATAAAGAAATCGATTTCACTGTCCCCGAGCTGGTATTCCAACAGGGCTTCGGGCACTTCTTTGGGATAGCTGAGAGAACCATCCGGCTCCACCGTCGGCAACGTGGTCTGGGCGAACCCCGATCCGGGCACGAACATAATGAACAGAAGGAAGAGAACGAAAAATCCACAGCTGCAATTGCGCCGATGCGGAATACCGAAATTGCGACTGAGCCTATACTCATTCATACGTCTTGTATTATACTTTCTGAGAGGTACATGCTATAACCCCTATTTGGAATACTATATGAATCAAAATCAACAGCGCTCTGCAGCATTTGTACATCGCTTGCTCTCAAATCCTGCACTCAACCAGTTTACACCCTTGCAGAAGGAGGAACAGGTTGCCCAATTTCTGCAGGTAAATATAAATCAGTTGGGTCCGACGCTTATGTCGTCGGCTTTTTTTCCCGGCATGCCGTTGGATCAGATTCGACAATTGTTGGTAAACACGTTGGTGCAACTTACGAATGAACGGCTCATGCCTGCCTTGAAAGGCATTGTCCAAAAAATCGATTACTCGTTCGTACAGGTAATAAGACAGCAGCAGGTAAGACCGGCGAGCATACACGAACAGCTCCACCAGTTTATTGAATCGATATTGGCAAAAAGCGAGGGAAGGATTGCCTTCGCCGGATGTTATACGGCACTGCACTATGATTTTGCCACTAATTACGTTTCTGAAGCATTCAGAATGCGGCGGCACATATATTTTGAACTGACCAAGGTGCAGCGGCTTAAAATGAGCAAGGAAGAGGTGACGGGCTTCGTTCAACTGACCCTTCTGCTCAAGGCCGCCGCTCAATCAATGAACACAGGCGACCACGCGGAAACAGCAGACAACAGAAACGGTCTTATCAGTTCCGGGTATGCGCGGAAACTGGCGGAACAGATCACAGGGGCACTGCCCATGCTGCCCCCACAGGTAATATCCAGTGCGGTTAATGCGAATGTTTCCTTTATAGAGAATAGTCAGGTTGAAACCACAGCGCGCCTGGCTTCTATCCTGTCGACCAGAGGCAAAAGTTTTGCGGCGAATATAAAAGTGGACAGAGGAGCCGATACTCCCGACAAAAGCTGGCTCAATATTGCCCGGCGGAATTATAAATTCTACGGCTTCGATATAAAAATGCTCGATGAACTTTACATGGTCGCCGCGGAGAACGGCTGGTAGGAGGAGATATGCAAAGCAGGCTCACCAGGTTTCTGGAAAATTTTATACTTCTCGCAATAGTTCTCGTGCTCATCCAGACCTTTCTCGAGGACTATGCCGTTTTGGCAGGTTGGCAATGGGGGGCGAGCCGGATTCTCATAATCAGCGGATTCTGTTTTGATCTCGTTTTTACTTTGGAGTTTCTCACCAGGGCGATTCATTCGGGATCAAAGGGCATGTTCGGGAACTATTTTTGGGAACAAAGAGGATGGATTGATTTTCTCGCCTCGGTGCCGCTCCTTCTGGTCAACTCCGGGCCGGAACTATTCGCCCTTGTTACGGGCTCGGGAGCCATTCTCGCGTTCGGGGGAATCTTGAATATTCTCAAGGTCGTAAAGGCAATTCGAATAGCCCGGGTGCTGCGGTTGCTGCGCGTTCTCAAGATTTTCAGGAAAATAAAAAATGCGGAATCAGTAATGGCGCAGCGGCATGTGGGCCGCATAGCGACCATGGTGGTGTCTACGCTTGTTTTTACCTTGTTGTTTCTGGCGGTGCTGGAAGGGTTTATGGGTGTTTCCCGAATAGATAATCTCTATCAAGAGTTCGCTTCGGGCATTGCCGGGCACATGGAAGCAGCACAGCTGGGAGATGCCGACCGGCAAAACGAGCTGACCGCCTACGCAAAGTCAGTGCCGATCATTTTGCTTATAAAACAAAGCGGACATGTGCGGTTTACCAAATTGCATGATCCGGGGTTCCAGGGTAACTGGAGTCCCAATGATTACGGCTATATTCACGATGGGAATTTTGAGTTTTATTTCGACATCAGACACCTGAACGTCAATGAGGCAATCGTAAACATACGCTATTTTTTCATGATAATTTCCTTGGTGCTTATGCTGATGTTCCTGTACAGCCCTCATTTCGCCCTGACGATATCCGATCCCATACACATTATGAAAAAAGGTTTTGATGAAAAGGGATACAATCTCGAAGTTCGCATTCCATCTGAATTCATGGAAGACGAGATCTATCGCCTGGCAAGATCGTATAATTCCACATATCTTCCGCTAAAAGACAGGGAAAGTCACGGTTCATCGGAATCGGTGCTTAATCTTTCTGCCGAGGATTTTGCCGATCTGGGCGATATGGATGCCGCCCTGGATTTTGGGGAAGGCCCCGGGGATATGGATTTCAATTCTCCGCCAGTGGAATCGCCATTCGAAGCCGGAGAAGAAACCTCGGAAGAGTTGGGAATTGATCTGCCTGAGGAAGAAAATCTGTCGCTGGAAGAAACAGAACCGCCGGTTTCCGGCAGGGAGAGTTCGCCGGGCGAAGTGCCTGAATTGGAGGATGACGATTTTCTGTCGATGGGTGAGCTGGATATGGAAACGGACGACAATGATGATTTTGATCTGGATCTGGCAGAAAGCTCCCTTGACGACGACAAAAACTAAAACCGGATATGGTCGATGGTCGTTTCAATGGTCCAGTTTTTTCCCGAAATGCCCGAGAACAGATCTTTGAAAGAAAAACGGCATATACATAAATACGGCCTGTCGGTTTTTTAGCGAATTTCCTCTTCAAATGGAATGAGAAAAAGATCCTGGAGATTGTAGTCCCGCATGGATTTCATTCCCTCTGCCGGGTTTATTTTTTTGGCGTGAACGGCTATGGTAAAGCTGTGCACGAAGGGTTCGTACATATCGTCATGTACAATCAATTCAAATACAAAATCCTTCTCTTCGTTTTCTTTTTTCCCCTCAATTGGCTTTGGCAAAAACAGGTACATTCCCGGGGTATTGTGAACGATGCTGTAGGGATTTTGCCAGCGCGTATCTACCATGGGCACTTCCTCGCCTTCGTGGCGAAAGGAAATATCTATGCCCGTAATCGGAGCGAAGTTTGCGCTGTTGAATAGTCGGCCTTTTATAATCGGAAATTGGAAATACAGTCCCTCATCGATTTTTTCGCTTTCAGAATTTGCGTTGTTGTAAAAATTTCGCTGTATGCTGGTTACTCTCCGGAGACCTTCGTGGGTCAGGGCAACGATATCTATGTGAATCTGGTGATCGTCGTAGAAGGTGTTTTCCATATGCGCAAAGCCCCGCCCCGAGGATACGTAGCACTGGGGAATTCTGTTGAGTACAAAACACTCCGCATCTATGCGGCATTCAGGGCTTGTGCAATATCCGCAATTATTCGTGAGTTCCTCTTCGTCGCAAATTTCGTTGAGAATGGCAATAACCTTGTCTTCCATGAGATTATGAATCTCCATATTCTTCTCCCTTCTGTATTTCCAGCCTGATGTCTAAAAGTTCGGTAAGGTTTTTTATTACCTGTCGAAAATCCCGCAGCGTTTCCTTCAAGGCAAAATAATTTAAACCCGCGAAGTATATTTTGCTAAAGACGCTAAAGGCGATTTCCACTCTGCTGTTAACAATACTAACGTATGAACCGAATTCGTAACAAATTTGCAGCATTTCATCCATGCGGTCGCGGATATAATCTTGAAAATCCGGCGCGAAGCTATATACGAAACTGAATTCCAGAAATTTGCTGTTTCGGTCGATGAAATATGCGGCGATGAATCCTTCTTCGTCCTGAAACGACGCTGAAAACGCCTCTTCCAGCTCTTCGGCGTCACTGAGTTCGTATCCCAATTCCTTGAGAAGTATTTCTATCCGTCGTTTGCGTTCTTGAAGTACTGCTTCGCCTGCCATGGTTTCCTTTCAACTAATTATAATAAGTTTGTCGCGTTTTTAACTGCCAAAATGCGAATATCCCTGGAAATTTTTCGATTCTCCATATTTTCGATTGGTTCATATCTTCGATTGGTTCCGCCACAAGGGCAAGCCGGATTTTTTTCAGGATTGACGTAAATGGTTCCACCACTTCCGGGGAAAATACCGAATGTGAACCGCCGTACTGAACAGCGCCATTTTCCCCGCGAATATCCATTTGAATTTCGAATGATATGAACCCGGGAATATCCAAAAAGCCATTGATGCGCGAGGTATGCGAGAGAAAATGCCTCAATATTCTGAATGCTATATGAAAAACCCCTGTATTGTGATTTAATCGGCTGTGAGTCGCCCCGGGATAACCTGCGTGGCTTTGGTTCCAGCTGCTTTATCCTCGCAAATTGCTGAAAGGGAAACGATCGAATCAAGGCCATGAGAACCTGGGAAAGATAAACATGACCCCGGAGCGGATCGCCGCTGGGAAGGAAATAATCGTCGTGGAGATGTGCAGTGATGCGGGAAAAACGCAAATTCATTGACAGCCACTATATATTGTCTTTGTGTCGCCAAGCAATGCCGATATTATTGTCGGTGTTTATTTTGTGGAGCTGCGAAAAACAAGATGCGGAAACCGGAGTCAATGCCAACACGGAAGGAGAAGAAACCGCCCCAGGTTCCAGGGAAACGGGCAATGACTCCGCCGGTTCGGAAATTTTTCGGGAAGACGATGGCGGCAACGGGACAACGGCAGATCAAGTGCCCTCCGAACAGTTATTGAGTCCGAATCAGCAAAGACTGCGGGAAATAGCGCAAACATTTGAATTTCGCCCCATGCCGGTTGTAGCGGCCCGTCATCCCCATTTTGGCTTGTTGACTATAAATGTCGATTTGAATGAATCGGAGCAGCGACTTGCGGACGAACTCTCTGAGCTGGGTTTTTGGAGAAATCAAGATTTTGCTTCCATGTCCCAAGAGCGTCTGGCCGATGCGGAAATACTGGGGGCCGATACGATCACCATTGCTTCCCTGGGAAACAAGCGTTATGGAGCAGGCACAAGACTGTCGAGCACAAACAAAGACTATTATGCAGATATTGTAGTATATCATGATAATACTCTTACTCGATTGCTCAGTATCCGGCTCGTAGAGATCGGATCGAAGTGATACTGGTTATAGCTCGCTATTTTTCGTATTATGGCATAAGGTGGGAAGTGGATAGATATGGCGCAGGAAATCAAGCGGATCGAAAAAGAATTTATTTTTAAAACTCTTATGGACGGGGATTCGCCGTTGGCGTTGCACTACAAACAGATGCGTTACAGGGGAAAGCTCGTATCTGCCGATAAAAAAGAGCTGGTTCTCGACGCAGAATCTCCGGTGTCCGACGACATTGCCAAGGGAATTGAAGTGCGGCTTTTTTTTCGCTTTCGAGGAACGCCGATTACCTGTACCAGCAAGGTTCGTTTGAAAGAAAATTCCATGATATGGCTGGAAGCTCCGAAGGTAGTGTACCGGGATCTTACCAGGAATTTTGAAAGAGTCAAAGCCGGTAGCAATATGTCGGTAAACCTGATTATAAACGGAGAGCGCCTCAATATCGATTTTCCGGCGTCCGAATCCTTTTATGAACCGGATGTGCCGGATCTGGATCTCAATTTTGACGCGACTCGCATATCCGATCTCTTGCGGGCCTTCCGGGAGAGGGCTTCGTCGCTATCGACTGAAAACAAAATAACCATGTTTCGCGACCGCCGACCTGCAAACGCAATAGAAAATCTGTTGGCCCTTTCTGGAAAAATTCTGTTGCTTCCTTTTACCGATTTGGACAATATCGCGATTATCAGATCCAAGCTCGGAACCTCAATAGCCAAAGAGGCCGACGTGCACAGGGTGTTTCGCGAAGTGGGGGAGGATACTGTACTGGTGGCTTCCCAAATCCAGGAATATTTAAACAAGTTAAAGTCCCGGCGGGTGTGGCACGAGCTTTATTGCCCGGTTTTGTTCAGGGAATATGTGGTTGGGTACATTTTTTTGATGCGGGCCGATGCCAATTCCACGCCTTTTTCTCATGATCAATTGGAAATGGTTTACCAGTTTAGTCGTTTGCTTTCCTACGCCCTCAAGCTAAACGGATATTTTAAGTCGATGCCGGTAAAGCAAGAATTTACCAATTCAGAATTGGTGGACATTAGCGGCTCCGGGCTTCTCTTCAGTTATCCCCCCGACGGGCCGTCAATACAGCTTTATACCGACGTGGAATTGACGGTAAAAATCGGTGACTTATCCCTGCCCATTAATGGCCGGGTAATGAGAAAATTCAAAGATGTGCGGCAGATATATTTGGCTGTTCAGTATACCAATCTCAGCGATGAAAATCGGCACAAAATGCTCAGCGAGCTTTATGGAGACAATTACGACGGACAAATTGAAATTCAGGATTTGGAAGCGTAGTTTTGCCGCTGATGCAGACGAACTCAGCTCTGCCCCTCTGATTTACCGCGAAAGTGGGTTCGGAAACCAATATGGTCTGAGATCACTTTCAGTTTGGCTGAGAAATAAAACGGGAATCAAGAACAAATTATGTATTATATTCTTTTGGACATTTATCACCTTGATCAGCTTCGAATAATAGAACCCCAGGTTATTTCCAACATCGATGCATCGCTGCGGGAAATTGCCCAGCTGCACGGAATGGAAGAAGAGGAAAATAGCCACGGTTATTTTTTTTACAATATGCGCCGGGAAAGCGGCGACTACATGCCCGTTATTAATTGTGCGTTCTCCATCAAGGAATCCCTTGTGGAGTACGAAGAAGAACTGCCGGGATACAGTCTCATTTTGGAGGCGGAGAATAACGATGGTTATAGGGAATTCCAACTGGAGAAACTCGTCGGCATGGTGCGGGAACGAAACGGCATATATTTGGGACCAAAAGCCGAAAATCTGCTGTCGAGATTTCTCATAGGTGAGCGTTTTTACGGGCTGTGGAAAATTATTGACCGAAAGGAACGCACCGATCAGGATCTGGGAACCGCCAACGAATTCGTCAATCACAATTCAATACTTTCGCGAATAATCGATCAAATAGAGCCCTGGATAAACGGGGAGCTCCCCCCCGGCGAACTTCGGATATACGGGGATGCTTATGACGGAGTGCATTTACTTGCGAGAATGCTGTTGCATCGGCTTTTTTCTGCGGATGCTTTCGGGAAAATTGCGTACATCGTTATAGATAACGGCGACTTTTACTCCGCCCTGCTTCGTTCCATCGACGTGGATGAAATGGATTGGGTTGAGAAGGAACTTGCTCCCGGTGAGGCGGAACTTTTCCGGCGAAAACGGCACAGCCTTTTCCAGTACAGCGCGAGACCCGACCTTATGGAGTATCCGTCCCTTGGGGCAGAAGAGCCTGAGAATGACCTCCTCCTGGCCCTTCAAATGTATTTTCGGGCATTTTCCCGGTGGAGCGAAAATCGCGGAAATTCCGCCGCTGCCTGCGTTGTTTTTGAGAGATCTCTTGAAGACCAAGAGCGCGAGTTTCTCAATTCCATAATCGGGGACTGCCGGATGCATACTTCCATATTTTGGATACTCTGCGGTACCGCAGATATAATGGCCGGGGGAGGGGAACGACTCGACGGAAGGGAAGTTAAATTGGAGCTGTACGACCATACTGCGGTGGCGGGCGCTTTTGAGGGAAATTGCGCCCAGAGCGGTTCCGCGGAGCCTGCGTATCTGCATTCGGCCAGTGGCGGCAAGGCATTGCCCTTATATCTTTTTTTGCTGGACTGTCAGTACTTCTCCGAGTTGCGGCCGGAAAAGCTCAAAAATAATTCTTCCCTCAAATCGCACGAGGCATTGGTACGCCGGAGCATAGAGCGCCTGGACGAGGAAAACAGAGAGTTGTTGTTTATTCTTCAGTCGGCATCAACGGTTATGGACAGGAAGAATTTGGAGGAATTTTTAATTTTGAGAGGGATTTCCCTTTTGAGAATACGCGAACTGGTAAAAAATCTCCAGGGCCTGGGACTTATGTATTTCGACCAGGTCCATACCCCGGTATTCAACTACCTGATTCCCGATCTCAGTTTGGTGTATTCGGATGTCCGCAGGCAGATCCACGAATCCCTGATTCAGTTTATTCTCCAAAAAAAACTGTACAGATCGCTGGATTACGGTATGTTTGCCTTGTTGTCGTCGCTTTCCCGTTCCGCAATGATGACAAGGTTATGTGCCCGCTTATGTATCCACAAAATCCAGGCCAGGCAATATGCGTTCGTGGAGAAAATATTACCGCTCCTGAATAATCACAAAGAGGGAAACCACGCCCAATCGCTTGTCAGAGCGTATATGGATTTGGAAAAAGACGCATTGGAAGAACGGCGACTTGTGCAGGAGCCTTTGGAACACGATTATTGGTTCGCGGAATGGAATCTGCTGGCGGCTCAATACCATACTTTCAAAAGAAACCAAAACGCCGCATTAAAAGCTTCCAAATCGGCAATTATTGCGTTCCAGGGCCTTGAGGATGACTACGGATTGAGCTTGTCCAATATTCTTTTCGGCTATTTGTTATTGCGCCAGAGGAATCACAATGACGCAGTCAAATATTTTTCTATTGCAAAGAGGACAATTTATAGTGCAGACAAGAATCTTGCCGCAATTTTAGCAGATTTGCTTCCTTCCCTCAGTGACTTCATCGAAGGTAAATACAGCGAAGTGAGAAAAATGCTGGAGGGCAGAGACGGTCTTATGGCAAAACTTGACTGCTCCGGCATTGATTCGTGGCACATTGCTGTGAGTTTTCTTTTGGCAAGGACGTATTTCTCGCTGGGTTTGTATGAGGGTAGCAGTTCCGTATTGTCGCAAACTTTGAATTACATGCGTCACCAACGCTACAGCGAAATTATTCCCATTGTACAATGCTGGATAGCCAGAAATATGGTGTACAGCGGAAAAATAAAATTGGGCATGGAAGTCCTGGATAGATTCAGGGAAAGAGTGGAAGCCGGGATATTTTTAGCCGAGGCGTACATTCTCACTGGAGAATTTGATTACGCCCTTGAGACAATTCGCAAGCCGCGGAGCCATGTGGAGGAAGCTTTTCCCATACACGGACTCTTGCCGTGGAATAGCGGGTTTTCGTGGATGGAAGATCTTTTTGTGGCGGATGCTGAGGAAGACGGAGTTCTCAGTAATTTTGCTCACGGAATCGAGGCGTATGCCATGGGAATGTCGGGAGACATCGAAGAAAGCATACAGCGGTTTTATTGGCTGAACCGTCAAAAAAAGCTTCCCTCCAGCGATCCCCATTTGAGCATGATGCTCTTCTGGTATTCGCAAATACTCGAAAAAACCAATTCCCGGGAACACGAAGACCGGCTCACCCTTTTGGGCAGGGCCGTAAAGGCATTGCAGGAACGGTCGAGCCGAATAGCGGAACCCAGCGACAAGCGGGAGTTTTTAAAAAACGTGAAGTGGAATCGGGAATTATTGGAAAAAGCAAAGCGCAATAATTTAGTGTGAAAGCCGGGCTTTTTTGTTCCCTGCGTTGACAATTCTCATGGGTCTTTGTTATATTCGCGGTTTGTAATGCGGTGGCGTAGCTCAGTTGGTAGAGCAAACGGCTCATATCCGTTCGGTCAGGGGTTCAAGTCCCTTCGCCACTAAAAAAACAGCGCCCCAAAAAACGCTGTCATTCTGTAAAATTTTCCATGTAAATGCCTGCCTGTCACAGGGGATAGTGGCTTTGCGGTTCTGAAGTTGTGTCAACAGCGCTGTAAAGCAGGGTAAGCCAACCCGGAATTTCGATGTTGAGCGGGTCTAATCGGACTGTTCGGCATGCATGGCTTCAATTGATTAATTTTGAATCGATCCATCAAGCGCAACTTCTTGCGCCCCAATGGCTTTGGACATATAATAAAGAACGACCGAATTCCGCCATCGGAAGTATTTCTCCGTTGATGGTACCCATGGGTACCTCATTAACCTCTACGAATGGTAGGAGTCATTAATGGGGGGATTACACTACTTGTCACTGAAGACCACATTGAAACTGTCCTTTGAGTTTTTAATAACGACCTTCTCACATCAAAGATAAATGCCCGGAAATTCGATGATGTGAAGCACAAGTGCTTGGTGCTGGCGGCTAACTACGGGGAATGCAAATGGAAATAATTATTGGAATAATCATATGTTATGTGATTTATCGGGTAGTTACAGGTACAGGTAGATACGTTGGTGAGTCCGAGCGATATGAACGACCCCGTGGTAAGCCAGCAAAGTGGTATAGCGCAGGTCAGAGCGTCAATGTGCAGGGCTACGATATTCCAGGCGGTCTGATTTATGTCGGTGAGATTCTGCTGGATACCAGTGGTTATAACAACGACGCTTGCCTTATTAATCCCAAGCTCAAAGTGTCACCAGCGGAACCATGGGATGGTGGTGACGAAATGAGGTACTGGCCGCAGTACGCTTGCATATCGCCAAGATGCCGTGGTGCCTATTTAAAGTGGTTTGCAGGCGGTCGTTCTGAGCCTGATGCCAATATCGGTTATGTATTTCTGTTTTTTTACGGGCTAGAGCGAAGGTTATTCGTTGATGGGCAAAAAGGATCTGTTCCTGCTGCTGAAAGGGCCGAAATTGTTCAAGAGGTCAATCGTTTGCTGAAGATTTATGGCGGGAATCGTTCATTTCGTGGTTATGCAAGCAATCTTCTCGCTATGGAATGGGTACTTTATCAGAGCGACAAACCTGTCCCTGCTTACCTTGATTTCAACGACAGATATTGTTTGGAGCCATTTCAGGTTGTCTTGGCAAAATATGTCGCAGCAGGAAAGCCAATACCTTCAGATGTAGCCCTCCAATGGATAATACTGCATCCAGAATCTGGACTGAGAACCCCAGCGCGACGCTGTGTAAAAGAGTTCAAAGAATTATTTTCCCGTCGCTATAAGCAGCAGTTTGGGGAGGGGTTAATTGTTAAGCCAAACAAAACGCCCTTGAAACTTGAATACCGTGCCGCGAGTTCATCCATCAGGGGAGATCTGAGGCTAAAGGTTCCAGATTTGCCAAATCCCTTCATTCTTACTGCGCCTCTGAAAAAGTTAAGTTCATTGGTTGAGAAATGCACCATTGATTTGGAACCTTACAGTAGATTTCTTTCGCGCAAGGATAACGTTCCAAATTCACTCGCAGCACTATCTTTGCTGCCTAAAGAATTAATGCATCAGTCTCCGGCTGCCCAAAAAGCCAAACCGCAACTTGCTCAAGTATGTCCAGATGGAGTGGGGCTTATATCTGTGGAAAACCTGTATGCCTGCTTTGGCGAGAAGCCTCCTCTACAGATCGGTAAAAAGGAATCGGAAAATCTAGCCACTTTAGTTGAAAGAATGGGTTTTGGGATAGCGCCCGATATTCGATTCCATAACATAAAGCCAAATCTCGATGGCAAGGTAGCTATTTTCCCAAATGGGCATGGCATAGATTTTCGCCCATCCAGGGAATATCGGACACTTGGTACCATTCTTCGGCTTGGTGCAATGGTTAGCCAAAGTGATGACGATCTTTCTCCAGCAGAGGAATCAACACTGCAAAGTCTGGTTAATGAAAATCGTGATTTAACACAAATAGAGAGAGACTCATTACTTGCGTTTCTTCAATGGTGTCTCAATACCCCTCAGGGGACAGCTGGCATCAAGCAGCGACTATCCGAAGTCAGCACAGCTGAAAAAACGGCAATTAGTCACATATTGATCTCAGTTGCCTTTGCGGATGGACGAATCGATCCGAAGGAAGTCAAACATCTACAAAAACTCTACACGACTCTTGGCCTGAATAAAGAACAAGTTATAAGCGACCTCCATACCTTGGCGGCTGCAAATAAACCAGTAACCGTCGGTTTACGGGATACCGAGTCCACTTTTTCTATTCCAACGCCTACCGTTGAACCTGTAAAACCCAAGGGCTTTAGCTTGAATGAGGAGTTGATCCGAATTCGTACAGAAGAGACGCTTCAAGTTAAGGATGTTCTGGAAGGAATTTTTGCCGACCAAGAAGAAGATCAGACCGAAAACGATATCACGACGACTATCTCCTCATCTGAGAATCCCTTAAGCGCTCTGGACAAGGCGCATCAAAATTTCTTCCATCGCTTGTTGCAACAGAAAACCTGGGAACGTAGCTCGTTACACCAACTGTGCAAGGAACTCGGATTAATGGTAGATGGAGCTATGGAAGTGCTTAACGAATGGTCTTTTGATAATGCAAATGCACCTTTAATTGATGACGGCGATCCCGTCTTTGTCGATGTAGATCTTGCGAAGGAGATAGTAAATGTCCAATGACAATAAGCAACGGCTTCGTCCCCGGGAATGTGACGCTATAATTCAATCTTTGCGTGCTGGCGTAACTCCACGGACAGGGCTGCAACACATTCAAGTTGGACGAGTTAGAGAGATAGAGGCTCTTCTAAAAGATATAGAGCGGATATCAGATGGTGGTTCATCAATCCGATTCATAATAGGCGAATTCGGTTCTGGAAAAAGTTTTTTTCTGCAGCTGATTCGGACAATCGCCCTTGAGAAGGGGTTGGTAACAATCCATGCGGATCTTTCCCCAGACAGAAGACTGTATGCCACTGGAGGGCAAGCCCGCAACCTGTATGCCGAACTGGTACGAAATCTTTCAACCAGAACAAAGCCAGAGGGAAATGCCCTCACTAACGTCGTTGAACGATTTATCACAGAAGCCAGAAAACAAGCCGACGCCACCGGCAAATCTGTGACAGAAATTATTGCGGAACAACTGAGTTATTTGTCTGAGCTTGTCGGCGGGTACGATTTTGCAAAAGTAATAGGCGCGTACTGGGAGGGATACGAGCAGGATAATGAACAACTCAAATCGGATGCCGTGCGTTGGTTGAGTGGGGAAATTACAACAAAGACTGATGCCAGAAACTCATTAGGAGTGCGGACTATAGTCGATGATGCCAGTGTTTATGATCATTTCAAACTGTTAAGTTTATTTATTCGTCAAGCTGGGTATAGCGGTCTTCTAATCAACCTTGACGAAATGGTGAATCTCTACAAGCTTTCCAGCCAGAAAGCCAGAATTTCAAATTATGAGCAGATACTTCGAATTTTAAATGACTGTTTACAAGGCAGTGCGGCCCACATCGGATTTCTCTTGGGGGGTACACCCGATTTTCTTCTCGACCCAAGAAAAGGACTCTATAGCTATGAGGCACTGCATTCGCGTTTGGCTGAAAATTCATTTGCCCGTTCCGTAGGGGTCATTGATTATTCCTCTCCAACATTATGTCTTGCCAACCTGGTACCGGAAGAGTTACTTGTTCTATTAAAAAATATCCGGCACGTTTATGCTTCTGGAGATGAGAACAAATATCTTCTCCCTGATGAAGCTTTAACGGCATTTTTAGCTCATTGCTCAAATCGAATTGGGGATGCATATTTCCGAACACCTAGGAATACTATCAAGGCGTTCGTTGACCTTTTGGCGATACTTGACCAAAACGCAGATCTTCGTTGGAGCCAGCTGATTGAAAAAGTGCATTTGGAAGAGGAGCACAATACGGATATGCCTGGAATTGATCTCGATAGCGATGACGAATTGGCCACGTTTCAACTTTGAGGCCCGGAATGAGCGAGTCCATTGGGTTCAATTTATTACACAAAGATGTTCAGCGTTGGATTTGGACACAGAACTGGACTGCGCTCAGAAACATTCAAGAACGTGCAATTGAGCCAATTATAAAAGCAAACTGTGATGTTATTATCAGTGCGTCAACCGCAGCAGGAAAGACGGAAGCAGCTTTCCTTCCTGCTTGCTCTCGCATAACTGAAACAAAACCGGATGGAGTCGGAATTTTATATATCAGCCCACTAAAGGCATTGATAAACGATCAATTCCGCAGACTTCGAAGTCTTGGTGAAATTCTATGTTTCCCTGTAACACCATGGCATGGGGATGTGCTGCGTTCCGTTAAAGACAAACAAAAGAAAAGGCCGAGTGGCATAATTTTGATCACGCCTGAATCGCTGGAATCCTTATTGCTGAATCATTCCGGTTGGTGCAGTCAGGCATTCTCATCGTTAAGCCATATTATTATTGATGAGTTCCATGCTTTTCCAGGCACGGAGCGAGGCTACCAGCTCCAGTCTCTGATGCACCGTATCGAATTCATGCTTGACAGGATTGTTCCAAGGGTTGCCCTTAGTGCCACTTTGGGCGATATGGAACAGGTCGCAGGTTTCTTGAGACGTTCAACACAAAAGTACCCATGCAAAATTATTGAATCAAGTAAATCTCACTCAGATCTGAAAATTCAACTAAGAGGCTATCTTGACAAAGCCACTGAAAACGAGAAATCGACCACTGGATTTGAAGAGATCGTCGATGACCTTTATAAAATTTTGCGCGGAAAATCGCACCTGATTTTTGCCAATAGTCGCGCGCGTACAGAAAAGATCGCTGCGACTCTATCGGACTTTTGCGAAAAGAATGGTGTGCCAAACGAATTCTTCCCCCACCACGGAAGCCTTTCCAAGGCGATTCGGGAGAGTCTTGAGGCGCGACTCCAAGAAGAGAATTTACCAACTTCTGCGGTCTGCACCATGACCCTGGAGTTGGGTATTGATATCGGAAGTGTGGATTCAATTGCCCAAGTAACAGCGCCCCATTCTGTGTCGAGCTTGCGCCAGCGTCTTGGTCGCTCTGGTCGCCGAGGTGATGCGACAATATTGAGACTTTTTATCCCTGAAAATGAGATTACAGCAAAGAGCCACCTTTTAGACAGGCTCCGCCTGGAAACGGTGCAATGCATCGCAATGATAAACCTACTTCCTGGAAAATGGTGTGAGCCAGCTCCAGGCAACCAATACCATCTCTCTACCCTTGTTCAGCAAACGTTATCGGTAATTGGTCAGTATGGAGGCGTTCTCGCAAATCAATTATGGTCTTTGTTGTGCGAAACGGGACCTTTTTGTTTAGTTGATCAACAAATTTACATTGGCTTATTAAAGGCACTTGGCGAACATAATTTAATAACACAAATGCGGGATGGGCAACTCGTTTTAGGAGCAAGGGGCGAGAAACTCGTCGAAAACTATAACTTTTATACCGCTTTCAATACTCCGGAAGAATACCGCCTTGAATACGCAGCGCAAGTAATTGGTACTGTTCCAATAGAGAAGCCGCTTATTGTTGGGCAGCTCATCATATTTGCTGGTAAGCGTTGGGAGGTGGTGGACATTAACTCGGACAAGAAAGTTATTGCATTAAAAAAAGCTGCTGGCGGCAGGCCTCCTAACTTTGGAGGCGACGGACAATCTGTACACGATATCGTGAGACAAGAAATGCACCGTGTTTACATCGACAAAGACATGCCGATTTATTTGGACAAGACAGCCGCGGAGATGCTGTCTGAAGGCATGGATTGTTTCTATTCGTTGGGGTTAGAGAGCACCAGCTTGATACAAACAGGAAGTACGGTTCACGTCTTTCCATGGTGTGGGGATCAAATCATCACCACAATAACCGTTCTGCTTCGTCGTGCAGGTTTGATTGCGGATTGTTTTGGTGGCGTCATTGACATCAGGAATTGCACCATTGACACCTTTTATAGATCTGTACGAGCAATCCTGCATGATGAGTATCCAACATCGGAGGAGATAGCCAGTCACATACCAGATACGATTGTTGATAAGCATGACCTTTTCGTTCCAAGGGAACTACGTGATTTGGCTTATGGGAAAAAGTATTTCGATGTTGATGGAGCAATCGATTGGATGGAAGTGGTATGCCAACAATGAACGCTGGCCGATCATTGTCAGGATTGACCCAACTATCTCACAGGTTCATGGGTCAATTATCCTGCGGTCAAAAACAACGTGTCTGGATTGCCATGATCCTGGCTCAGGATACGAAAGTATTAATGCTGGATGAACCAACCAATCACCTGGATTTAAAATATCGGATTGAAATACTGGATCTGCTGGTAAGCTTTAATAATAATGCCAATAAGACCATTATTGTGGTGCTTCATGATATCAATCTGGCGTCGCGCTATGCTCAGCATCTGGTTGCTTTGAAAAACGGTAAGATACATGCTTCAGGATGCCCAAAAGAAATCGTAACAAGTCAATTTGTGGAAGAGATTTTTGATATTCAGGCTCACATAATTCCCTGTCCCTTGTTCGGTACTTCGCTCTGTATTCCCTATAATCGGAACCATCTAAATGGTAATCACAAAAGTGACCTGGATTTGACCGGACGCAAGACGTCAACGCAAACATAACTACTCAACCGTTATTTCCACTGGAATCAACTTATCAGCACCCGTATCATCACCATTACCCAGTTGCCCTTTATGATTTCGACCAACAGCCCATAACGTGCCATTGGTCTTGAGAATCATACTGTGGTTACCGCCGGCTGATACCTGGGCTACACCGGTCATTGCCGGGCTTCTAGGGCCAGGAGCGGTTCGTACTTTTACGGCAGTCAACCTCTGAGTCTTGGTGCCATCCCCCAATTGCCCGTGATCATTGAGACCAACAGCCCATAAGTCGCCATTTTCCTTGAGAATCATACTGTGGGCATCGCCGGCTGATACCTGGGCTACAGCGGTCATTGGTTGGCCTACACCTCCATCAGGGGTTGTTTCCCTTACTGCTACTGGAGTCGACGTATCAGCACCCGTGCCATCACCCAGCTGCCCGTTAGCATTTCGACCAACAGCCCATAATTCGCCATTTTCCTTGAGAATCATGGTGTAGGAATTGCCGGCTGATACCTGGTCTACATTGTCCATTGGGTTGTCTGCATCAATCATTACTTGTACCGCAGTCGACCTACTAGTAGTCGAGCCATCACCCAGTTTCCCGTACTGATTGCTACCAACAGCCCATAATTCGCCATTTCCCTTGAGAATCATGCTGTGGGAAACGCCGGCTGATACCTGGGCTACAGCGGCCATTGGTTGGCCTACACCTCCATCAGGGGTTGTTTCCCTTACTGCTACTGGAGTCGACGTATCAGCACCCGTGCCATCACCCAGCTGCCCGTTAGCATTTCGACCAACAGCCCATAATTCGCCATTT